>Ga0256841_1000603_pt1 | contig 35542 bp, 55 predicted proteins | sample 356308metaG_FD_185971 | JGI IMG/M metagenome (GOLD analysis project Ga0256841, IMG submission 185971) | Hydrothermal vent microbial communities from Mid Atlantic Ridge, Atlantic Ocean - 356-308 | ecosystem: Environmental > Aquatic > Marine > Hydrothermal vents | place: Atlantic Ocean: Mid... | reverse complement strand
TAATAAGGCATTAAATTAATGTAAAATTTATAAATAAAAAATGATATGCAATTTTTTTTGTAATTTTTAATTATCTGATAAAAAAACAAAATAAATTTTGAAATAAGATAAATATTTTTTAACAATATATCCCCCATAAAACAAAACAACCAAAAACAATTTTTTTAAAAAACGCCGAAATGCCTTATAAATAAAAGAGTTACGGCAAATTTTACAAAAACTCTCCAAAAAACAAATTGACCACGAACCACTGCTTTTTAAAGAAAAAATACAATTTCATTTAGGTAGTTAATACAACCGGCTATACAAAAGCACTATTTCAAACATAAAAACATACAAAAAACACTATTTAGCCTTGTAAATACAGGGCTTTTATCTTTTTATGACCTTTTTGCCGACGCCAGAAAAAAGGCTATTGAAACAGCAAAAAAACGCCTTTTAAACACACAAGAAAACATCCTTAAAATGACTAACAAAATACACTTTTCCGTAAACATTTCCGTAGTTTTTTCCGTAGTTTTTAGCGTAAAAACATACTTGAAAATATATACTTACTTCCAAAAAATAGCCTTATACGTAAAGAAATACGTAAAAATATAGGGGTTCTCGCCACGCTTTTAAGTAGTTTAAAAGGGGGTTATCTGCCGCTTAAAAATAGGCTTAAAACATTGATATACAAATAAATATCATAAAAAACGCCAAAAATACCCGCAATGTATTGCGGTCAATTTGTTTTAAGGCGTTTTATAGCACTTTTTCGGCTAAAAACTTTTGAACCTCGTAAATATCTATTGTCTTATTAAACTTTTTGGATACCGTAGGTGAGTTTTCAGAGGATATCCAGATTTTTAGCTCAGCGTCCAGGTCTAATGTTCCGGCACTTTCCAAGCTAAACCTTGATATGCTTTTGTATGGTAGAGATAATACTTCTGTTTTCTTTCCGGAGAAGCCCTGGTGATCTATTAAAATAAGTCTTTTGTTTGTAAACATAAAGACATCTCTCATTAGTTTAAAGCCGAGCTCTATCTGCTCACCGGTGATTAATACTTTTCCGTATTTCTCTTGTAGCTTTTCAGATGATACCTCTGATGCGTTTCCTAAAATTTTGTTGAATAGTCCCATAGTATATAATTTTTATTGGTTATTATTTCATTGTATTAAATCTTATACTTGCTTTTACCAAAGCCATAGCATTAACCTTTTTTAACGGATAATCCTTTGGCTGATGATGCTGGTTCTGGCTGACAAGTTTTATAAACATATCCCCGAGATCCGATTTTTGCACGTATTTTACAGTAACATATTCCTCACCGGCTACTTGCATACTGATGATATACATTTCGCCCCAAAATATCTCATTAGGTATATCTTTGATTTGCTTATATATTATAATGTCTCCACTTTTTAGCAGCGGATACATACTATCTCCTGTAACATAAATGGCACCGTCCGCTTTTGGCAGATTAGGTATGCGTATGGTATCAATTGGGATGTTTTTGCCATTGTCAAGCAACGAAACCAGCCCCGCAGTTGCTTGTATATCATATAATGGTATATCCTGAACAGGCTCCTTTTTATCCGTGCGTAACGGATAAACAGCGACAGGTTCTTGAACTTCTGTTGTGTTTGTTTCGGTTTTAAACATAGGTCCAACACCGGAAAGCAACCAATATGGATTAAAATTGAACTTTTCGTTTAGAATATTAAAAAGATTAAAGCCCGGTCGCATCCTTCTTTTCATAATTTCTGTAAACTTTGAAGGAGATATATCAAACTCTCTTGCCATTTGGCTTTTATTTTTAACAATCCCTTTATTTATAAGGTAGTTTACAGCTTTTTCAAACCTGTCTATTTCATTTTCCATAATAGTTTCTTTAAAAAAATTCATATTTTCTGTAAAAAAATTTTTTATTTACAGATTTTCTGTATATCTTTGCTGTGTTAAACATATTTAAAAAACAAACTTATGAAAAATAATGACACGTTCGTAAAAATTAATATCCCTAATAAGTGGGTGCCGGGTTTAGCCGACGAATTTGGCGTTAGCCAGCAGGCAGTTCGTAATGCACTTTATCATTTATCTAATTCGGATAATGCAAAAGCCATCCGCAGACGCGCAAAAGAGCTACTACAACGTGAAGTAGAAAAAATTAAAGACTAATACTAAAAATTAATACTATGACTAAACAAAGAATTGAGCTTAATGCTCCGGACTATTTAAAAATGTTACAAGGCGACAGCCGGCATCGTAAATATGACAAAAAGCTTGTAAAGCATTTATTGTATGTGCAAACAAAGCGGGTTTGTCATTTGGACCCGGAAGCGAAACAAGATATACGCCAAAGTTTTCGTCCGCTATTTTTACCGGCTGTTTTACTATTTCGCATAAGTCCATCAGCTTTGCGTGGACTTGCTTTCGCTCATCGATGGGCAAATACGCATCAATTTGTATTTCAAACTCAAAGCTAAACTGCTTTTTTAAATCATTCATAATCACTAAAATTTTAAAGTTAGACAAAGCAAATTTAGTGATTTTATCCCGACCGGCAGGCACCGAGGTTCAAGCCCTCGGCGGGAGCTAAAAACAAAACAAAATCTTATGGCAGATTTTACCTATTATAATAATAAACTATGTGTGAGTAGCAAATGGCTAAAAAGCGAACTAATGAGTGAGTATAGCTATGACTACTATATAAAGCAAAAAAAATTCCAAGTGGTTAAACGTGGCGGAGGCGCCGATAATCCTTCGCTGATAGATTATGATACGATGCCACATCGTATCAAAGACAAAATATATGCGTTGGTTGGTGACCCATATAAAAAGGTAGTGAGTAACTACCTGATGCGTTTCATCACACCGGACGCATCGGCAAGGATGTATTTTGCGGAGCAACTCATCCACGATAAAAACGTGGATAAAAAACTGCCGACACTTGTAGCCAATGCCGAAGTTCTGAATGCCTGCATTGAGCTTTATAAGAACCGCCGACAATTCCGCCGTAAACTTGGGGGCGAAACCACTAATATTTGGGAAAGCATATCTGCCGAAGTCAATAATTTGGATAAAAAACTCTACCCGCACAGTCTGCCAAAGTCAAAAGATGCTTTACGTAAGAAAGCAAAAGAGTATAAAGATAACGGTTATCCGGTATTGCTGCACGGGAACCGTGGAAACAAAGCGGCACTGAAACGAAACGAAAAACTTGATAATATTATAATAAACATTGCTACAATGCAAACCAAACCTTATGATAATGTGGTGCACGGTTTGTATGAGCAATTTTGCAAAGGTAACCTTACGGTAGTTGATAAACGAACCGGTGAAGTATTTGACCATACTGACCCGGATTATGTAGAAATTTCGCAGGGAACCGTTTGGAATATCATCAATGAAAATCGAGATCTGATAAGTGCGTTGCGTGACGGATCATATCATTACTCACACCATCACCGTCCGCACCATCACCGCAAGCCCGCCAAGTATAGTTTAAGTAAGATTTCGCTTGATGACCGTGATATTATGCACACAAAGACAAACAAAGGCGAGCGTGTAATGGCTTATTATGTTTTTGACACGCAATCTACTGCTATCATTGGTCAGGCACATAGCAAAAAGAAAGATGAGCGATTATTTATTGACGCCATTGCCTCTATGTATCGCTTTTTGAACAATTATGGATTAGGCATACCAATGCAGGCGGAAGTTGAACACCACTTGGTAAATAAGTTCAAAGATACGCTTATGACAATGTTCCCATTTACCCGCTGGGCTAATCCTACCAACTCGCAAGAGAAGTGGGCGGAAACAGGTGTGCGGTTGAAAAAATACGGAATTGAAAAGATGCGTCATATAGCCGTTGGGCGACACTATGCCAAAAACGAAAAAAACAAAATCACGCAACAAAAGATTTTTGACGAGGAAAACAATAACTACAAGGAGCGTAAAGCCACTTATGAACAAATTGTTGCTTGGGACTTGGAAGATATACAACTATATAATAATGAGTTGCATCCTGACCAAGAGCGTTTCCCAGGCAAAACCAGACTACAAGTATTGCTTGAAAATGTAAACCCGAAATTACCCAAATTTCCGGCACATATTTTGGCGCTTTATGCAGGCAAAAAAATCACTACCAGCATCCGCCGTAATTCATACATCAAAGCATTGAACGAAAAATGGATGCTTTCGGATGTGAGTATGCTTGACAATTTGGCTTATGGCAATACCAATGTAGTTGCCTACTATATGCCGGATGCTAACGGCGATGTATCGGAGCTATACTTATATCAAAACGGAACATTTGTCGGCACTGCCGTAGCAATGCCATACTACAATACGGCTAATGCAGAATGGGAAGCCACAGACAAAGAAAATTATACCAAGCAGGCAAGTTATGTGGCACAGTATGACAAGCGTATAAAAGACAAGAAACAAAAAACCACACGTGTGGAAATTATACGCAATGAGCCGGAACAATACGCCGATGACCCGGAAATAGTTAGCGAAGTTATTCCTGAAAATGACGACTGGCAAGCAACGGTTACCAATGACTACGCCAAACGAGCCCTTGAAGAATTATAATCACTAAATATATAACTATGATAAACCAAGAATTTAAACAAAAAGTATTAGACGCAATTAAGCAAGATGCAAACAAATACCCAAGTGCCGCCAAACAGGCACGAGCTTTGGGTATCAGCTCTGCCCAGCTGTCGAGGATTAAAAAAGGACAGCTTGACCGTGTATTATCCGATAGCAATTGGATAAGTATTGCACGGAGGTTAAACGTTCAAACCGGCAATCAGCCGAAATGGAACATTGCTAAAACGCCGGCATTTGAATACATCAGTAATCAGCTGGCTTTTTGCCAAAGCAATAATGTATCCGCCGTATTATGTGATCTACCTGACATAGGTAAAACATTCACGGCAAAATACTACGTGCGTAGCAACAAAAACGCCGTGTATATTGACTGCTCGCAGGTAAAGAGTAAACAAAAGCTTATCCGCAAGATAGCCCAAGAATTTGGAGTGGACAATACCGGACGCTATGCCGATGTATATGCCGACCTTGTATATTACTTGCGAAGCATTGAAAATCCGCTTATCATTTTAGACGAAGCCGGTGATTTGGACTATCCCGCATTTTTGGAGCTTAAAGCCCTGTGGAACGCTACCGAGCAAGCGGCATCATATTATATGATGGGAGCCGATGGTTTGCGAGTAAAGATAGAGCGTGGCAAGGATAGAAAGAAAGTAGGTTACAGCGAAATATTTTCACGATTTGGCGACGGATTTAAGCGTGTAACCCCGCTTGGCAGAGAAGACCTTCAAAATTTCAAAAAACAGCAAATGACGTTGGTTGCCAAAGCCAACGGATTAAACGGCAGTTTACCCAAACTATATGCCAAAACAGGTGGCAGTTTAAGACGTGTATTTATAGAATTTAAAAAGCACTTAAATGACAGATAAACGAGCCATATCGGTTGGTCAATTGCTACGCAAGAAGTTTAAAACTTTGCCATTTGAGGGCAAATGGAAGGGTGCAATAGGCATTCCGGAAGCGAACGGCGTTTGGTTGATCTGGGGAAATTCCGGAAATGGAAAAACCCGATTTTCATTGATGCTTGCCGCTTATTTAGCCCAATTTGGCAAGGTTGCTTATGATACGTTGGAAGAAGGAGCGAGGTTTAGCTTTCAACGTGCCATACAGGCGAGTAATTTTGATATAAAGCCCGGGCAATTTGTCATCCTTAACCGTGAGCCTATGAAAGCACTGGTTGAGCGTTTACAAAAACGCCGCAGTCCAGATATAGTAATCATTGATAGCTTGCAGTATAGTTTCCTAAACCGCCGAACTTATTTTGATTTAAAAGCAAAATTACCCAATAAGCTAATCATATTCATCAGCCACGCTTCCGGCAAAGAACCGGATGGCGATTTGGCAAAAAAAGTTCGCTTTGACGCCGATGTAAAGATATGGGTTGAAGGTTACAAAGCTTTTATAACTTCAAGATATGGCGGCGGCGAGCCAATTACTATATGGAAAGAAGGGGCAGAGACTTATTGGGGAGATAATAACGATAATAATTAAAAGCTATGATAAAAATACAAAACATTATTCCGGTACAGCAATTACAAGAAGAGTACGAAGACAACTTTGTCTTGTATTGCAAGATGAGAGCAAGTAATTTACTTGAATTGCAGCTTATGCTTGTCAGCAAGCCCTTACAAGCTTGGTTTAGACAGCAATATCGAAACAACTTGATGAAGTTTGAAAATACCATTCTAAATAGCAGACTTCCTATCAAGGTAACAACGGCTAAACAGTTATATAGAAGTATAGCTTACAGCTTTATGGATAAATTCAATAAAAAAATAATCTATGACATCAGAAAGCAGGTCAATAGACTTGAAGTCAGAAATTCGAGAGATAGAGGAAAGATTAGAGCTAATCAAATCTATCTTAATTAGTCAGCCGGAGTTGGAGCCGGAATTACGAGCCAAATATCAAAAAGAATATAGAACATTAAAACAAAAAAAAGAATATTATGAACAATTTAAAATTTAGAATTAACAAAAGTAAAGACAGTGTTTGGGTAGATCAAAACGGATATCAAATACCTGTCGCAAGAGTCAGCCGCAGCGAAAAGCTAAAAGAGAGAAAAAGTGCTAAAATAGCCAAAATGGCAATTACATTGCACGAAAAACTAAAAGAGTTAAAAAGTTATGTGAAACAGGCAATCAACGAGGTCTATGATGCGGTGATGAAAGAAACCGGAACGGAGCCAAAACTTAACCGAAAAGGCAATTATACTTGGTTTAATTTCGACAAATCGGTAAAGATAGAGGTAAACATAAACGAGCCAATAGAGTTTGACGATTTATTGATTGAAGCTGCAAAAGAAAAGTTTAATGAATTTCTTAATAATAATATCAGCTCAAAAAATGAATTGGTAAAAGAGCTTGTTATGAACGCTTTTCAGACCAAACGTGGAAAACTTGATGTAAAAAAAGTTTTGGAAACAATAAGTTATAAGGATAAAGTTAATGATCCTTTGTTTAGCGAAGGTGTGGATCTTGTTAATAAAGCTATCATGAGAAAAGAAAGTAGATCATACTACCGTGTGTGGATTAAAGATGAGAATGGGCAATATCAAAACGTAGATTTAAACTTTTCATCTATTAAAATTGACCAATAATGATTAACGTAACAGACAAAAGAACCGGTAGCCAAACATTTGCACCGGAGCAAAATGTTGATATTGTAATTATCAGTAATTCTGTAATTACGGTTAATGGTAAGTATATTATCAGAACCGGACTTAACGATTGGGTAAGGCAGGATGCCGTATATACGGAAAATGAAATTGATGCGAGTAAACAAGTGATAAACCGGTTAAATGCAAGTAGAAAATGAGCATCCGCCCCGACCAAATCAAATACATCTACTCCATTCGCCCGGAACGGCTTAAAAAGTATGAGGACGAATGGCGAAGTTTGATTGCCGATTTTACCGGTTCTACTCAAAAAACGTCCGTAAAGGATTTGACCTTTGAACAGGCAAATGAACTTATTCACCGCTTGGGGGGCAGAACCTTTACGGACTTGAATTGGGCGATTTTTGAAAAAACTAACAGGCAACAATTGCAAGTGCTGTCGCTCGCCCATCAACTGGGTTGGGTGCGGCATCATTACCTACACGGACAGGTAGTGGACTTGCACCATTTAAGTAACTGGCTAAAAAGTAAACGTTGTCCGGTTCAGAAGCCGCTTAAACAGATGAACAAAGCGGAATTGAGCAGAATTATCAATGCTATGGAATTTATGATAAGTAAAAGGAAATGATAAAGAAATTGAGTAAAAAGCAAGCAAAGGAGCTATCCAAAGGCAAACTACCGGATGACTGGTGGAACTATGGCATAAACCCTTTGCTTGGTTACAGAATTAACAACGGATCAACGCCCAAGCGGGCTATTTATAATTCATTGCCTGTTCCGAATGGCGTTGATTTGAAATAAACATAACGGATTACGGCTATGAAGCGTTGCCGATTAAAACGCTTAAACTTTCAAATTAAAAACAATGAAATTAGAAGCACAAAAATTAGAATTTAGTAACGAATTAGGCAATGATTTATCAGCCGATGTTGATATTAATAATTTAATAGAAGAAACTATAAATAAAATAATTAAAGATTTACAACAAAAAAAAGAAACTATAATACGAGAAAAATTAAAAGAAATACTTGGTATTGAAATAGACATTGAAGAAGAACGAAAAAGGCGTTTCAACAGATTGTCTGTTGAATATAGATTAAATGAAGAAATTATTTATTTTAATGACGGTTCAGTAAATGGGAAAAGAATTGTAACTTTTGTCAAAAAAGACAATCCTATTAATTTTAATAACAATAAGTTTGAGTTTTGCGTAGAGTATTATTATTATTAATGCTAACTTGAAAAAATTCGCAATATGAAAGAATTAATACCATTTAGCAACGGCACGGAGGCAGACTTATGGCAATTCAATAACTGCCATAGGTGTAGCTTGTATGAGGACGAAAGCACTGATATTTCGGAAGCAGGTTGCAAACTTGCATTTGAGTTGGATTTGGGAAGAATTACCGGAACTATTTCGGAGGAAGCCGCCCAAGGAATTGGTTATACTGAAATGGGTGATAAGTTTGTTACGCTTGTGGATAGATGCAATCAATTTACAAAAGAATAGTTATGAAAATATATGCCTATTATTTAAGGGGAACACAGGTAAATGGACAATTTACTTCTAAGCCAGTATGGTATAAGTTTATAATTGCAAAATGGGGGCTATTAATAAGGTTATGGAGATTTCAATTAGTATTTTTTAAATAAAATTATGCCAAAACTAAAAAACAAATAACAATTATGAAAACAATTTATAATATCAACTATGACTTTTACAAGGCATTCTGTAAGATAGAAATTGATAGAGAAAAGTTTACAGAAAAAAAAGCAAAAGATACCTTAACATTTTTCTCTTGGGATTATGACGAAGATGCCGACCCAATTGATGAAGCTGCTAAAAAATATGCGATGTTGGCTATTGAAAAGGCAACTGAGGGATACAGCCTATTTGATTTAAGGGAAAAAGAATTTGAAGGATTTTACAAAATGAACGGAAAAGAAGGAATATTGCTTGTAGAGGTTGATGCTTTTGAGTTTAATGAAGAGCTTTTGGATGTAATTAAAAATTAAAAAAATATGCCGAAAATTAAAAGACAAACAATTATTACTATTACACCCAAACAATTTTTGGATGCTTGCAGTAAGGAAGAAAAAAACGAGCTATGGCATTTGATTAATGCAGAGGTATTTTCTAATAATTGGGATAGCACGGATTTGGCAAAAATTGACAAGGTCAAAACCGCCAAAACTGACATACAACTTCCGTTTAGCAGTGAAAAGTTTGCAACCGCTTGGCAAACATGGAAAGAGTATAAGAAGAAGGAACACGGCTTTAAGTTTAAAACCGACATCAGCGAGCGGGCAACTTTAAAACGCCTTGCTATTGATAGCGGACACGAGGAGCGGCGGGCTATTGAGATGATACGCCGTAGTATTGAGAAAGGTTGGAGCGGGCTTTTTCCGTTACCTTCGGGATATGTACCAAAGAAAAATAATAATCAACGAAAAAACTTCGGGAGATAATGGCAAAGACTATAAAACCACGCTATACACAGGTGCAATTAGCGGCAAGATTAGCCGGAACGGAAAAAGCAGATAAGATAATCAATGATTATAAAGAGGCGGTATTGGAGGAGCAAAAAGCAATAAACAAACGTTGGCGAGAGCTTCGGGAGCAAAAACAAGCCCCGAAACCTCGTAAAATGACTGTTAAGGAAGTAAAACAAAAGTTTATCGATTTGGCTACGGAACTGACACGCCCGCCGGTTCATCACCCGAAGCACTTACCGCATCAATTTGTAATTGATAAGGAAAATAAAAAGGTGATTGATTTTATGTTTCAGTATTTCGGTTATTTAAAGCTACCGGCAAAAGTGGCTATAAACAATCCGGCACATAGCAAGGGCGTTTTGCTTGCCGGGAATTACGGAAGTGGAAAAAGTGTTTTGTTTGAAATTCACAGGAAAATGAATTGGAAAGACAATAAATTCCGTATTGTTTCGGCACACGAAATAGTTGCCAAATATGACAATGAAGGCGAAAAAGGCATTCAAAGTTTTATGACCGGTAACCTGTGCATTGACGATTTAGGCACGGAGGAACAGGGACGCTATTACGGCAAGCAGGAGGATGTATTGCGCAGGATATTGGAGCTTCGGTATATACTTTTTAAACGTGAAGGAAAGAAAACTCACGCCACCACTAACTTGGACTTGCCGGAACTTAAAGAAAGGTATGGCGCAAGAATAGCCAGCCGGTTGAACGAAATGTTTAACATTCTATATCTTGGCGCCACCGCCGAGAGTAGAGATTTTAGAGACAATTTATAGTTATGAAAAATGATAATTTTAATGCAACAATATATCTAATATCGGCAATTTTTATGCTGATGATAGCTTTAATGATAATAGTAGGAATTTTAATTTATAAAGGAAGGATATGAAACCGGAAGAGATAAAAAGAGCAGTTGAGAATTTGCAGGCGGAAAAAACCGAATTGCAAAAGCGTTTAAACGCCGTTGAGAACTCCATTAAAAATATGCAAACAATATGCAGCCACAAACATTTTGACGGCACTGATGCAATGATACAGAACGTTGGAATAAAATACCATTATGAAGAATGTGCCTATTGTGGCTATAAGCTGGATTTGCGGTAAAGCAAATAATGTGTGTGTTGATAACCGGTAACAAAATGTTGCCGGTTATTTTTTTGTATATACTTGAAAATGATTTATTTTTGTGCTATGGCAGTTAAAGATCACACTACACGTAAATATGAGGCAATCCGTAGCGAATATGTAAAATGGGACGCCAAGCGTTACAAAAATACACGGATTTACACGGATAGCTATATATTTGTAAAGCTATCCGAGAAGTATTTTCTTTCGCCTCGAACGATTGAGCATATAGTATTTAGCCGAGGGAAATATCGAAGATAGGCGGTTCGGTATCGCCCGGTTTATCTCCTTCCGAAAGATTAATATCTCCGGGGGTTGCCTGACTTCTGATATTGCTTGCGGATATATCCGTTGCTAAGCAACCAAATGAAATACGATAAAAATTACCTCTAAACGCCTCTACCGGTGCAACGTCTATACGTTGCATACTGCTGTAATTATCTCCCGATGTTCCGTGAAAGGCTTGGTGCAATTTGGTAAGGATTTGCAAATAAGCAAGTGCGTTGGCTTGGTTGTAACTCCCCTCAAAAGTATCGGCAAAGGTTTCGTGATAATAATACATATCAATTTGCAACTGCACGTTTTGAATATTGTCGCCTGCATCCTCCGGACTGCGCATACGGAAGGAAACGAATACGGCAGGGGTTGGGAACATCTGCTCATCCTCAATGAATCCTATTTGGTTGCTCCATAGATCCACCCATTTTACTTCGGGTATTTTTTCGATAATTCTTTCGGCAAGTTCTTTGTATAATGCTTGCCAGCTTTGTAATTGTGCCATAATGATTATTTTAAATTATTAAATCTTTCGGATATTTCGCCGGTTAATATTTTGTCAAGTTTATCCAGTAGTGTTTTACTCTCGCCTATGAATTGGCGCTTGGGCATTTTAAAGTGATCTGCTTTGGTAAGTGCAAGATATTTCCATTTTATATCACCTGTTTTTTCATACATTTTCCAAAAAAAGCCTCGGCTTCTTTTAGTTATAGGAATAATACCTCCGTTATTGTGAATTTCGGCATATTCGGAATCCGAGCCGAATACAATTCTATTTAATGACTCTTCAAAAGTTTGCACTGATTTTCTTAAAGTTCCGCCTCTTGTTAGTATCTTATACCCTAACTGCTCGTGTGTTTTTTGCCAAGGCTCAAAAGCAACATCGGTAAAACCTTCTTTATCAAAAGACGAATGAAAAAAGTTTTCGCCTTCGGTAGCGGCAATCTCTACCAGATCTTGCCGTAATTGTTTCCACATTCTTGAAAAATCGGGTGTTTTAAAATTTTTTGACATAAAACTTGACTTTGGTATAAAAATTGTTGTATATTTGTGGTGTAGCTTCTTAATCCCCCCGTAGTATGCATATCTACGGGCTAGTGATTGAGAAGCTATTCCTTTTTTATAATACTATCTGTTATTGCGTGTAATTTCTTTTCACCATTTGCCAGCATTACAATATTTAAATAAAACTTTTTCCCCTCAATACCAACTTCATAATAATACCAATATTTATATTTTTTTCTCCCTTTCATTTCAAAGGCTGTATGTACTAGCTTACTTTCTTTATAATATTTATTAATATCATAAAGCATATTGTTTCTGATCCATCTGTATTTGTGTGGCTTAAACGTAATTACTTTAATATCTCTCCCCGTTAAAATAAACTTTGGCTTATCTTTTGCCGTAATAGCTTTACCCACTAAATTATCCTTTGCCCATTGTCTTACTTTATTAGCAGTATAAATAGCTAATCTATTATCTGCTTCTTTGCTTAATTTTCTAAAAATACTTTTTGTTAAATGCTTAAAATACGGATGTTTTTCATCAAATATCTTACCTGTTTTACCAACATTATGCCGAAAGTGTTTATGTACCGGAACGTGTGGTATCTTATCTTTTGGCGTAACGGCGTCTCGGGTAGATTGGGCAGAGCAACGGCAACGCCAGCCGTTAGGCGGATAGTGAGTATCCCACCAAGGGTCATCAATCGGGCGGACAATTCCGTGAAGTTTGGCGTGTTCCTCCCGCACGTGGCTATCGTGAACCGTTAGGTATTTAAGATTTGGGTATAAATGTTTGCGTTTTTGTGCTTCCTGCCACTTGCGTGCCATTTGTGCAGATGACTTGGAAGTCTGGTATTCTGCCTGCAAGTAACGCAGGTTGTATTGCTTATTCATTTTCAGCACTTCATCACGGAAGCTTTGCCAATTCCGGATTTTACCTTTTTCGTCTATAAGCAAGGCGTTCATTGCTTTTAATTGTTCGGCGGATTTGCCAACTGAAAAGAACAAAAGATTTTTTTGCAGCTGCTGAACCGTTGGGGAGTGATAGGGATCAAACTTGATCCATTTATCGCCGTAACCGGCGCTTGCGGCGGTGTTTAGGTCGTCAAAAATTGTGCTTGCTAATTTTTCATCAAATACCTTGTTAAATCCTTTTTTAAACCCCTCTTTGGCAATTTTGAGTATTAGCTTTGTATATTTGCTAATATCGATAGCCACAGGCTCGATAGCGTGCCTGTGCTTGTCAATATCCGCATAATACTCGGCTATTGCTTTGGGGTTAAAGTTTTTTTTTTTGCCCCTTCCGTTTCTATGGGTTGGGTTTCGGCGGATTTGATGCCGGTTATTGGTATTCCGGTTTTTTCAGCAATAGCTTGATGATCTATTTCAAATCCAGCTTGTGAAAGTGAAACGACACGGTCGAGAAGCTCGGCGTTGGTCATTGTTTCGGTTTCGTCCCAGTCAAACTCCGCATTAGCCAAAGCCGAATAAGTCGATGATATTTGGGTGAGTTTGGGAATAAGCAATTTATTTACAATATATTGAATAAACAGCTTATCACTTTCGTGTCTGTCGTTGGCAACTTCTTGCATCACTTTCATACTGCCGTAAGTTCCGGTATTGCTCTTGGTTTCAGCCGTTGCATCTTGCCCGAGTATTCTTTTGGAAATTTCGGAATTTATTCGTTTTATCATCTCATCAAAAACCTTATAGGTGTCCGTTGAAGGTATATCGCCTATTTCCAATTTTTCTCCTTCACGTAAAACCGCAACGTGATTGCTAATCATTTTCATTGCCATATCCAAAAGCTCTTTTGCTCGCTTTTCGGTTTTATTGTTTGTGGTTATGGTTCTTGGGGCGATTCCATATTTTTCGATATAGTCAAGCCAACTACCCATTGATAGCTTTTTTGCCAAAACAAGTGGCGCTATTTGGCTCAATAGCCCGAGTTGGTTATCATCGCCTATTTGTAAGTAGAATTTATCAACCGGTGGCTTATTATAGTAATAACCTTCATTGCTTCCGGGTTCAAATATTATTTTCTTTTTATCCGGTTGGATATAGCCCATCGGGATGCTCGTTGTCTTGATTAATTCAAGGTTATCGTCAAGTTCGTATAATTCCAATACTTTCACGCCTGTAAATTTGCTCATCAGGGCATATTTTACAAACTGCTCGAACCAAGGGCGTTGAAACAGCTTGGTAAGTTCCGGAATTTCCTCGCCGTCAGGCTTGCGAATGATAAATCGGCTACGGGTTACCCGCATAATACGACTTTCAATAACTGCGGACAGGTGAGCGTCAAGCAATAAGTTATCGTAAAGCTCTGCCAAAAAAGTAAAGGTAGGCTCGTCGGGATTGGTAGCCATAGCAATGGCATCTTTCCAATCCCTGTATGATTTGGGTTCGAAGATTTGCGAGCTTCGTTTGATTTGTTTGCTCGGGATTTTTAGTCCGGAACTATCCGAACGCATTTCGGCTTCAACTCTTATTTTGTCCTCGGGCATTTTGCCGAGAATATATTGCTGTAATTTATCTCTCCAACTCATAACTTATATATAAAAATCTTTGTTTTTGTTATTGCCGTATAATAGATTCGGCTCGTTGCCTGTTTCATCGGTATAAAACGGAAGTCCGGCAGGAACTTCATTGCCTGCTTTTATATCCTCTAAAAGTTTCATTGCCCATTCATATCTTTCCTGATAGTCTTTGGGTATTTTTCGAGCGGCGTTCCTACGGAAAAAATCGTATATCACCAAAATAGCAAGTATTTTGACGATTAGCCAATGGCGGTCATTTCCGGAAGTCGAAAAAATGGCTTGGGTATCATATTTATTATTTAACTTCGCTTTGATTAATTCAATATTTTGATGTTCAATATTGGTTAGGATTTCATCTCTATTGGTAGAGTTATCCTGCATCAAGAATTTATCAAATGCCTGTGTTTCCAGATCTAAATCGGTTAGCCAATTCATAATTAAAATCGTTTTTGTCGCTCGTAACGAGCGGTTAATATTTCGTTATTTTCAATCCCGGTGTCATAAATATATTTTGACAATTCGGATATTGCCATTTCATCGGCATCCGGTGCATCATCGTATCCTTTGTATCCCGGTTCAATGCCTTTTAGCTGTGCTAAACCGACCTGCGTGTCATCGTTTGCCTCAATCGCTTTATTGTAAAAGATACGCCTATTCTGATAGTATGGATGTAACGACAAAATCCGGTCATATTTACGCACACGCGGGCGGTCTATTTTACTGATGTTTAAATGCAGTTTAAAAGCCTTTTCCACATCGCTAATAGTTCGCAAAACTTCATCATTCCAAAACTGTGCTTCAAATCCCCAATGCACCATAACTGTTTTGAGTAATCGTTTTTGGAAGTTAGCCATCCACTCGACCGCTTCTTTCATTTTGCTTTGACGAACGAAATTGTCAATCAAATAAAAGTTACCGTCTTTAAGCCCCCAAACTCGTACGGCATTATAATCTGATGTTGGCGTTCCTGCATACGCAACGTCCCAACGCCCGATGATGATTTCAAGGCTATCGAGTCGTGGCAGTTTGACCCATTGTATCATTTCATCGGTAAATATTGCTCCTTCGATATGCGGTTCGTTGTTATATTCAGCCATTGCGGCAAGCCGTCCGATTTCTGATTCAACGCTTTTGTAGTAGTTGTTATCATATTTGCTATACCAAGACGGTCGGTAAGTTACCGGATGGTAAGCATTGACTTGATGCACTTTCCATTTTGGGTGGCGTTTTTGGAGCATCGTTTGTATCATTACCGGAGCAAAACGGTTGTTTGCTTGAATGAAGCGTCTTATATTGCCGTCCATTGTAGGAATAAGCGAACGTTCGATCCATTTGACAATTTCTTTTTGGCGTTTTGGATTTTTGTTGATGTCTTTGGTTTCAATATCATCGGCAACGATATGCGTAGGACGTTTGGCTCCTACACGCAAGCCGCGAACAGATTGCCCCATACCGAGCGCCTGACCGATGAAACCGCTTTTTGTTATAAAAAAACCGTCCTCCCATTTACCGATATTTTTTTGTTCTCCAAAATCGGCTATTATGCGGGGGTTTGCCTCAAATTCAGCCATTATATCGCCGAGTAGCTGTTTAGCTTTATCGTGTGAGTTTCCAACTATTACAAGGTAAACAGGTTCACCGTTGAGCCAAAGCCAGAACGGTATTAAAATATCGTTCCATACGGACTTTGCAAGTCCACGTCCCCATTGGGCAAAACCTTTATAAGTTTTGTTGCGTTTGACTTGGTTAGCGAATTGAAGTTGAAAATCAGCCGAAGGACTGGTAGCATAGTGAGGAAAGTAGTATTCGACCATAAATCGCACATCTTTTTTAGCACGCTCTATACGTGCTTTTTGTTCCTCTTTGGACTCAAAAGGATTTTCAACGCCAATGCTTCTGGCGAGGTTTATCTTTTGGAGGTAGCGCTGATATGCGAGTTTGTCTTGTCTTTTCATAAGTGAATATATCCGCTAAAACTTTTATCATCTATTACATAGGTAATGTATTGCGGAAGTTCCACAATATTGACACCTATTTGTATGGTAACAAATCTTAAGCTATTTCTTTTTTTTGCCATTGTTGATGAATTTTTCGCTTAAACCTTTAATCGGCTTGTCAGAATAAAGCGCAGAAACTTTTCGTTTGCCAAAGTCGTAATAAATACCTTTTACCCATTTTGTTTTGACGATTCCACGGATACGGTATTTAACCGGTTGTCCGAGACGTACTCGGATGCCACGATACATATAGAAGTCGCCTTTTTCGAGCCAACGCTGATATTTATCGGCACCTTGAAGCCACATCTTAAACAAATGTAGGCGGATATATAATCCGGGTATATGCGTGTAAATAAAATTTCGGATGTAATGATAAGCTCTTTTCATAATTACTGGTATTGAATTGCTTTTTGTTGAATATGTTCTTCTTGGAAATCAAGGGTTTTTAAGAATAGTTTTTGGTCATATAATCGTAGGGAGTTAAATATATCCTCAAAAACTTGTAGGTAAATGGCAAAACTGATTTTATTTTGCTTATCCAAATTTTCGAGTGCTTTGTTCCATTTTGCCGCTTCGTCAGCGAGTTGGTTGCGATACTTTCTTAGCTCTTTGCGTTCCTCCGGATCCGTTTCTTTGTTGATTTTTAAGTTTACCGCAAAAGTTTCATCGGCAATATCGCTGATAATCTTTTTGATATTATCAATGTTATTGTCGGCTTTTGATAATTGGGCATCTCGCAAGACTTTCCATCCGAATTTGTTTACCCATATAGAGATAGTTTTTTCTTGCACGCCTACAATTTTAGCAATTTCCTTTTGTGTTTTACCTCCGAGATATAACTCTTTGGCTATTCGCTTTTCTTTTTCCTTTGCCATATTAAAAAAATTATACTGCAAAGTTGCTTCTATTTGATTTCAACGGCAAAAACTTGCTACAAATAGGGCTTTTACAGCTTATAAAAAGTATTGTATTTATTGATAATATGTAACAAGTTTTTGTGTGAGTGTTTATTTCGTTTGAATTTTGCGGTAAAGTTTTAGACGAAAAATGTATTTATGTTTCAGATTTTAGCACAGGGTAAGGACAATAAAATTACGATGACAACCGGCGGTGATTATATCCGCTTGGAAATCACCGGTTATATAGGCAAATGGAGTAAGGCAAGTGTTTCCGATATAAAACTGGCAATTAAACAACACAAAGGCAAAAGAGATAAAGCCGTTGTTTACATTAATAGTGAGGGCGGAAGTGTTTTTGAAGCCAACGAAATTGCAAATTTTTTAAAGTCTGAATTTAAAGAAGTAAAAGTTGAAGTAGGCGCCTTAGCGGCAAGTGCGGCGTCTTACTTTTTGACCTTATTTCACGCAACCGCCAAAGAAAATTCGCAAATAATGATACACGCCCCGAGAGGATGCACGTGTGGCACATTGGAGCAAATTCAAAGTGAAACCAAATTGATAGAAAATTTAACTACACAATATTTAAAAGAATATGCCACAAAAATGGGGCTATCCACAGACGACCTACAAGATAAATGGCGTAACGACTGGTGGATGACGGCAAAGGAAGCTCATAAATATGGTTTGGTAGATGTTATCAGCAGCGAAAAGGTAACGATTGACGCCAAGACTTATGAACGAATGGTCGCTTGCGGAGTTCCCAATATTGAGTCGATTTCAAAACAAGTAACAAAACCGAAAAAAGAGAATATGGATTTAAAATTAATGGCGGTAAAGCTCGGCTTAGACGAGAACGCCACAGAAGCACAGGTTCAGGCAAAACTGGACGAGTTGAAAGCGCAAGCCGATGAGGTTAAAACGCTTAAAGCACAATTAACGGCACAAAAAGCCGCAGAGAAAAAAGCACAAATAAAAGCTTTGTTGGATCAAGCAGAAAAGGATCATAAGATCAACGCAAGTACCCGCCCAAATTATGAGGCATTGGCGGAAAAAGATTTTAATCAGATAAAAGCGATTATTGAGAATTTGCCGGCAATCGATCAGGCGCCGTCTGCCCAATTGAAAGGTAAAGGAGCTGATGCACGTGCAGCTTGGACTTATGAAGATTATTTGGAAAAAGACCCGGAAGCATTTGAGCAGTTGCCCGAAGAAAAGCAGGAAGAACTTATAAAAGCGCACTACAAAGGAGTTGAATAAGATCTTTGGAATAAAAAGTAAAAGATTTAAAAAAGATTAAAAAAAAAGTTAGTATATGAAAAAGTTAGTAAGAATTTTAATGGTAGTAATTACCCTTGGGTTTATAGCCCAAAGTTTTGGTGCGGAAATACCGCATATTGTTGATACGACCGCGCCTATGATGGCGTTTGCCGCAGTTGCTAAAAACGAATTGGCAGAGAAAGAATTGATCAAACATTTTCGTCATAAGGGAACTTGGATGGAAAGAATACCCAGCAAACAAAAATGGGTAAACAATGACGTTATCAAGATTAATAAGGAAGGCGCGGATATTCAGGTGTTGATAGATAATAACACTTATCCTATAACAAACGTAAGCAGAACGGATGATAGCATAGCCATTTCTTTGCATAAGTACGATACTGAAAACTACGAAGTAACCGATGACGAATTATACGCTTTGCCCTATGATAAAAAAGACAGTGTGCAACGCCAAGCCCGTGAAGTGTTAGAGGAAAAAACACAGGAGCACGCTTTGCATAGCCTTGCACCTATGGCTAACACTACGAACACCCCTATTATTGAAACAACCGGTCCTAATGACGGCACGGGAAGAAAGCGTTTAATCTATAAAGATTTAGTAACGCTTAAACAAAAACTGGATTTGTTAAAAGTGCCTAAAAAAGGTAGGATATTGGTATTGAGTGCGGATCACGTTGCCGATTTGTTGTTGGAAGACAAAGCCCTTAACGTCCAATACCAAAATCATAAAGAGGGAGCTATTGCCAGCAATTATGCGGGCTTTGAAATTTACGACGACATCTATTCTCCGGAATACGACGCAACGACTTTACAAAAGATACCATTTGGAAGTGCTACAACCGGCAAGCAGGCATCCGTAGTATTCTATGCCAAAGCAACCGCCAAGGCAAGAGGAACGGTAAAACGCTATATGCGTGGTGCTTCGCAAGATCCGGAATTTAGAAAATCAGTTGTAGGATTTAGGCTTCATTTTATTGCCATACCTATTCGTGAGAAAGGACAGGCGGCAATTGTATCTGGCACAGCATAGGGTTTGTCATAGTTAAAGGGCGGTTTTTCCGTTATCGCAACGGAAACCGCACGCCTACGGGCGTAATAAAAAAATGTGAACAATGAGCAAAAAAATCGAATATCTAATCATACACTGCACGGCAACTCCGGAAGGACGTCCGGTAACCCGCCAAGATATATACGACTGGCATATAAAGGGGCACGGATGGAGCCGTTTGGGCTATTCGGATATGATCCATTTGGACGGCAGATTGGAATTACTGACTGATTATGATATGGATTCGCTCATTGAAAATCACGAGATGACTTGGGGAGTGAAAGGGATTAACCAAATCAGCCGGCATATAGTATATGTAGGGGGATTGGATAAGAACTTAAAACCCAAAGATACACGAACCGAAGCCCAAAAAGAAACAATGGCGGATTATGTTCGATTTATGGTCAAACGCTACCCGTGGATTAAGGTAGCCGGTCATAATAAGTTTGCAAACAAGGATTGTCCTTGTTTCGATTGGAAATCGTGGCTACAAGAGATTGGCATACCCGACAAAAATATAGGATGATTAAAAGGGCTTTCATATTAATTGCATTGGCTTTTACGCTATCCGGTTGCGGACTTTTTAAGAATACACAAAAGCACAAGCAAAGAACGGTAAGGCACATAACCGAGCGAGGTATTAGGATTGTAAAAATACCAATGGATAGTATCGTTTATAAGCCGGTGATCCGGTATAAGAAAAAAGATACTGTTATTGTAGTTGAGAACCAAAACCTGATACTTAAAACCCGCCAAAACCGTGGGCGGGTAACCGAGATAAAAGCCATTCAAAAGCCCAAAGAACAAAAAGAAACCTACGAGCAAGAAACAAAAGAAAGAATTAAGGAAACGGACTTAAAATCCGACGGACTTAAATTTTCAAAATCTGATATTCTGATAGCTTTTGTTTTACTTGCCGGATTAATCGCAGTAAATAATTTAACTAAAAAGAGATGAAAGACTTAAACAAAATTGCAAACGATTTTTTTGCAAAAAACAAAGAAGCAAAAAAGATTTACGTAACCGATGACGGTTATGTGTTTTTGAACAAAAATATGGCGGATTTGCACGCCAAGAGCAATCCTGCCGGAAAGAAATTAACGGTCAAAGAATTTGAAAACGGCTCTAAACCGAAAAATGATGAAACAGCCAAACTAACAGCGGAAGAGCGAATTGAAAAAATTATGCAAGCTGAAACCGTTGCCGAGGTTGAGGAGTTGTTGAAAGGCGAAAAAGCCAAAACGGTTAAAGAAGCCGGAGCGCAAAAGATTGCCGAATTACAGGCAAAAGAAACAGGAGCTGACAGCCCTGAAGACGGAAACGAAAATCAAAACGATAACGAATAATGGGATTCGTAGGAGTAAAGATATCAAAAACCAATAGCTTCGGGCGTGCATTACCGAGCAATGACGGTGTAGGAATACTTGTCATTGGCGGTGCCACGGCAACCGGTAATTTGGCGTTAAAAACCGCCAAAGGATTGCTGGGTGTAAAAGATGCCGAAGCTTTGGGAATTGATCCGAGTTATGATGATACCAATAATATATTGGCGTATCATCATATAGACGAGTTTTTCCGGGTATCACCGGGAGGAAAATTGTATATCGTTTTGGATGACGGAAGTTTGACAAAAGAAGAGCTAAAAACGATACTGAAAGAAAATCAAGACATCCGTTTTGGCGGTGAAGTTCGAAACAGTGCTACGGCACCGGCAGACTTCCCGGCTTATGTGTCTGCTTGGCAACAAATGATTACTGAATTGAAAGCAGAAAGTCGTTTGATTGATGCTTGGTTAGTCGAAGGAAAAGAGTTTGACAGTGCCACGCTAATTTCCGCTTATCCCGATTTACGCACGATTAATGCCGAAAATGTCTCGGTAGTAATTTCGCAAGATCCGGTTATTCGTGGATTGAAAACGCAATACGAAACCTATGCAAGTGTAGGAACTGCACTTGGAGCCGTTAGCGTGCGAAAAGTGAACGAAAACATTGGATCCGTTGATATTGAGAAAAAACCGGATTTGTTTAAAGGCAGTTTGCAATACCCACTTACGGATATTGCACGTTCCCGTTGGTTGGGAGCGGTTTTGCAATCCGGGAAGGATTTTAACGAGTTGTCGAAAAACGAAATTAAAGCCTTGAATGATAAAGGCTATATTTTCGTAGGCTCGTATAACGGCTATCAAGGATTTTACTTTAATGACTCGCATACTTGCATTACCAAAACATCCGATTATTGCCGTATAGAAAATAACCGCGTATGGAACAAAGCCGCTCGTATCATACGATTGGCATTATTGCCAAAGGTCAAATCTAACATTGATAAAGATCCGCAAACCGGAACAATTGATGATGCATCTGCGACGGCATTGGAAAAGTATGCAGAAGGCAAAGTATCGCAAATGGTTGCGGATAAAGAAGCATCCGGCGTTGGTGTTTATATTGACCCTTCGCAAAGTTTGAGCGATGATGTTCCTTTGGTTGTTCAAGCCAAAGTGATACATAACGACATCATTCATGAGTTTGATGTTCAGTTAGGATTAACCGATAAATTGTAAGCAAATGGCACAAGTAAGATTAATTAACAGATTTGGGCGAGTGATGGGCTGGAATAAAGTAACCGCTCGATTATTCGGACGTGCACTTGAAGGCATCACTGAGCTTGAATACAAGGATGAAGTGGAACAAGAGCTTGTTTACGGTGCCGGACGTGCACCCATAGGCAAGGGCGAAGGCAATTATAAGCCGTCTGCTTCCATCACATTAAGCAACGAGGAGCGATTGGCAATATTGGAGAGTTTGCCACCGGGAATGCGAATACAAGATATTCCGGACTTTGACATTACGGTTGCATACGAGTATAAAAATCGTGTGTATAAAGATGTAATACGTAATTGTTCGTTTAAAAACAACGGCGTTACGGTTAAGCAAGGGGATAAAAGTATCAATACCAAGTTTGACTTAGTTCCTACGCATATTGATTATAACGTATAAACAAAAAGAGGAAAGCGATAAACAAAGAAAAAAAGCTACTGCTGTTTGAGGTAGTGGCTTTTTTTAAAAAGCATTTAAAAAACATTGAAAGACTATGAAAACCGAATTGAAAAAATTAGTACCTGACTTGAAGAAGAAATATGGTAAACTTTATCATATTACTATTCCGGTAAGCGATAAAGAAACCGCCGAATTTATAGCCAAAGAGCCGAGCAAAGCCGAGCTTACGGCTATGAGTTCAAAAGAAAACACCGAAGACTTTAACGAGATGATGTTCAACGTAATGATCGTTGCCGGTGATAGAAAGTATATTGACGACACACCTGACTTTGTGCCGAGTGTCTATCTTACATTGGTGCAAGAGCTGGGAAAGTTGTATCAGCCAAAAGAAGCGAGCTCAACCGCTTTGTAACAGAATTATCGGCTGAATTTGAAATGAGCATTGGAAACATTGAGCAAGCCGATGCAATTATAAGAATAAACCGGTTAGGCAATCCGGACACGATGCCAGAGGATATTTGGAAAAGAACCCTAAGAGAATGGCTATTTGTAGTTGATTTAAAGAAAAAAACATTAATCAATACCATAAGGCAAGCATTAAGCGATGAGTAGCGTAAAGACAAAATGGATATTAGAATTTGGTGATAAAGCATCTGCCGGTGTTGAGCGTGTGGATGAAAAGACACGTAAAGCAACCGGCTCTGCAAAAAAAGCTACAAGTTCTTTTAAAACATTAAAAAGAACTCTTGGCGAATTGTTTGCCGGTTATCAGGCAATACAGGCGGTTAAAAGTATGTTTAGCTTAGGAATTGCCGCAGAAACTACCGATACCAAATTTAAAGTATTAACCGGAAGTGCCGAGAATGCCAAAAAAATGCTGAAAGGTATCAACGATTTTGCCAACAAAACGCCTTTTGACAATGAAGATTTAAAGCAAGGAGCAGAGCTTTTACTTAATTATGGTTTTGCGCAGGAAAAGATTATCCCAACGATGAAAATGCTTGGCGATGTTTCAGGGGGGAATAAAGAAAAGTTTAAAAGCCTTTCGCTTGCTTATGCACAGGTTCAGTCCACAGGTAAGCTGATGGGACAGGACTTGTTACAGATGATTAATGCCGGATTTAATCCGCTGCAAATCATTTCCGAGAAAACAGGCAAAAGTATGGCACAGCTCAAAGAAGAAATGAGCAAAGGAAAGATTAGTGCCAAAGATGTAGAGGACGCATTTAGAACCGCCACCGGTGAGGGCGGTCGTTTTTATAAGATGATGGATCAGGTGAGCGAAACCGCTGGCGGTAAGTTAAGCACTCTGTTTGGTGTTGCCCGGAATAAGATTGCTCAATTTAGTAAAAACAAGCTGGTGCCGTGGCTTAAAAAGGCGACGGACTATGCTATTGACTTTGTCAATGGATTTGGAAAAGTTTGGGATAGTATTGTTGAGCTTGTAAGCCCTATTGGCGAGCTTTTGGCTGTGGGTTGGGATTTGATTAAAACGGTATTTAACATCACCGGTGAAAGCAAAGGTGCATCATCGGCTATTGAAACTTTGAGCAATACTTTTAAAACGTCAGCCGGCTATGTCAAAGTAGTCGCTTCCGGATTAAAAACATTAATCGGCTGGCTAAAACCATTTGCGCCTATTTTAAAAGTAATTGCCTATGCCTATGGCGTTTTAACCGTGGCACAATGGGCGCTTAATATAGCGATGAATGCCAATCCGGTCGGTTTAATCATATTAGGCGTTGCCGCATTAATTGGCGTTATTAAAGCCGCTTATAATCACGTTGAAAAATTCAGAGGTATCATTGACGGCGCTTGGGCGGCACTTAAAGGATTTGGCAAGATGATTAAGGACTATGTCATTACACGATTTAAAGAATTGTTATCCGGCATTACCGGAATTGGCAAAGCCCTGATGCATTTTTTTAAAGGCGAATGGAAAGAAGCCTGGGAAGCAGGTAAAGGAGCCGTTGGCGATTTGGTTGGTGTGGGCAGTAAAAAACAATTGATTGCCAATGCAATGCAAATGGGTAAAGATGTTGGCGAAGCTTATGACAAGGGTATTGCGGCTGTTAAGTATAAAGACTTTAAGCCGGAGAGTAATCTTGCCGGTATAATGTCTTATAAGGTTAAGGCTAATAATGAAACAGCCGGCGGTCATAGTTTAGCCAAAGCACTATCGCCGGTAAAAGCTGATAGAGGTATAGGTACACCAAGCGCTACAACCAAACCCGGTTCAAGTTCCGGAAGTTCCGGTGCCGGTCGTTCGCTTACGATGAATTTGGATATTAAGAACATTTTCAATCTGTCAAACGGCACCAAACAGGAAATTGAAAATATCGCCGATCAAATAGTCGGGCGAATAGTAGATAAGTTAAGAGATGGAGAAATAGCAATGGGATGATAGGATTTGACTTGCAATATAATATACAGGAGTTGTTTGATGCGGTATTTGGCATTAAACATTACGAAATTGCCAAAACCGAGCCCGAAAAAGGTGTTCGACAAAGCAGTTACGGAACGCCGGTATTGACAACTATTGTATTGCAAGGCAAAGATTATAATGTGATTGATAAGGACGGCAATATCATACAAGAAAATTATAAGGACTTTGAATTGCCTATTGCCACGCTTGTCAGTATCCGAAGAGCCAAACGAATTGTCAAAACACAGGTAAGTACCGGAACGGTGAAGGAGATGTTTGGTTATGGCGATTGGCAAATTGATATTAACGGTATTTGTATCCCGGACAAAAATCAACCGCAAGGATTGGTTAGCCCTCAGGAGCAAATAGACGAATTGAAACGTTGGGAAAAAGTGGCGGATGCTATCAGAATCAAAGGCGGGTTGTTTATTCATCCGGACATCAATGATCTGGTTATTGAGGAATTTAACACTTGGCAAGTGAAGGGATCACCCAATGTGATACCATTTACCATTAAAGCCGTAAGCGACCAACCGGTAGAGTTATTATTGATATGAAAGTAATGAGCGCAGACATATTATTTAAAGCATATAAAGGACTTCCGGAAGTTCGCCTGATACGTCCTACGGCGGTGCATATTGAATCGTCTTGGGACTTATTGACCGATAAAGCGGAAATAACCATAGCCCGCAATGTAAAGGACTTTGACAAGCAAAAGGTAAAAGACACGTTTTTGGTTGGGCGACCGGTAGAAATACAATTGGGTTACAGTGGCAATAATACACTGGAATTTAGCGGATACATTACCAAAGTATCTGCGGATATTCCAATAAAGATAAGTTTAGAAGATGAAATGTGGAAATTGAAGCAAATTCCGGTAAACCTGTCGGTCAAAAGTATGGGCTTGAAGGACTTTATCCAAAAGATTGCACCGGGAATAAAAACCGATGTAGCCGACTGGACGATGCCGCCGCAAAGACATAAGCGGACGACGGTTGCCAAAGTTTTGGAGTTCTTGAAAAAAGAATATAAACTATACAGCTATTTTAAAGGTGATACGCTGGTTGTAGGAAAGATTTATGACGATGATAAACAAGAACCGGTTATCATTCATTTGGAAGGTAATACGGTTAAGAATAACGCTCTGAACTATCTATCCAAAGAGGATATTAAGATAAAGATACGTGCAGTTTCGACATTAAAAACCGGTCAGAAGTTGGAAGCCGTTGTAGGCGATGAGAACGGCACGGAACAGCAGTTGGCATATTACGGAATTGAGGTAAAAGCCGAGTTGGAAAAAGTAGCCGAACGAGATTATGAGCAAATGAAACGGGACGGCTTTGACGGCGATTTAAAGATAATGGGACAGCCGAGAATATTTCACGGACAAAAAGTGAAAGTAGTGAGTAATCTGTATCCGGACAGAAACGGAATATACTATGTGGATGCTATTACGGTAGATTGGAATGTTTCGGACGGCTACGCACGCACATTGAAATTGGGTAAAAAAGCAAGCTGATGGGTGTATATGACGAATTAGGGAAGTTGATCACCGGAAAGGCAAAAGATTTAGTCAATGCTCAAATAGTATGGGCAAAGGTTAAAGAAGTGGATTGGGCTAATAAAGAGATGACCGCTACCGGTATAATCGATGACTTGGACTATTACGAAGTAAAGCTCGGACTTGGCAGTATGACAATGAAACCAAAAAAAGATACGCTGGTATTGCTTGCCGTGATAGAGAACCAGCCACAGCATACGGTATTGCTGTATGCGGATGAGTTGGAGGAAAGGGAGTTGCAAATAGGCGAATTGAAGTTGAATATCAAGGACAATAAGTTGAAGCTGGAAAACGGAAGCAAGAATTTAAAAGACTTATTGAATAACTTGATAGATCAACTGAAAAATGCAATTATACGAACGCCTGCCGGTCCGGGAAATTTCAGTCCGAATGATGTTCAGGCGTTTACGCAAATAAAACAAGGAATTAACCAATTATTAAGCTGATGGCATTAGTTAAGCAAACATTAAAGGCAGAGATTTTAGCGATTTTAAATACGCTAAAAGATGAAACGGATCAAGCGAATGCGATTGATCAATTTGCCGACAGATTGTCCACGGCAATAGATAATTATATAAAATCAGCAACGGTAACAACGACGGTAACCGGAGCGAGCCAAAGCGGCGGAGCGGTAACAGGAACAGGAACCGGAACATTGAGTTGATATGAGCTTGGATATATTACATACGGCAGAAGATGATTTGATGATACAAAACGGCGATTTTGTTATCGGCGAAAGTATTCAGCAAGAAGTTGGTATCATCTTACGGCTGAATGCCGGTGAGTTGAAAGAAGATCCGGTATTAGGTCCCGGATTGATACGAATGATAAAAGGGAAAAAAGATAACGAGTTGATTCGCCAAATGGCAAAATTGCACTTGGAACGAGATAATAAGAATTTTGATAAGCTAAAACAATACATTAAGATAATATGAAAGACTTATACACTTATTTGCTACAAGCTATTCAAGAGCACTGGTTTGAACTGCTGTTCGGGACGGGAGGACTTATTGCTTATTTCAGGGAACGAAAGAAGAACAAAGCAAATATCGAGCGATTGATGGAAGAGAATAAATCGCTAAAAATAGCTAATGATAAAGCCAAAGTTGAAAAGGAAAATGCTATTATGGATCTTTACCAAGAGGCGCTGGACGATCTTAAAAAGCGATATAATGAAACGATATCGGATATTAAAAAATATTATGAAAATAAGATAAAGCTATTAGAGGACAGATATAAGTTAATGGAGGATAGCTATCAAAAAAAAATTGCCGAGTTGGAGCAAACGTATAAAGACAAAATTGAAAAGTTAAAAGAGAGCTTTGACAAACGCCTAAAAACTTTACAAGGTAGAATTAGAGAATTGGAAAAAGAACTGGAAGAACGTAGCAAATGAAAAAAGTAAAAGTTTTAAATAACCAGTCATTATTTGACATTGCCATACAGGAATACGGCACGGTTGAGGCAGTGTTTGACTTGGCAATGGCAAACGGCTTGGGAATTACGGATGAACTGAACGCCGGGCAGGAATTGATTGTTCCGGAGAGTGATTTTGTGGTGCCGGAGATTGTGGCGTATTATAGGAAGAACAATATACATCCGGCAACCGGTAGCACTGGCGTAATTGATACGGAAGTTCCTGTGCCGAGTGGCGGTGATTGTGAGTGGATAATAATTAGTAATTAAGGTTATGGCGAAAGTTAAACATATTCAAGTTAATGAGCTTCCCACACAGTTAGAAGCTAATGCTATTTATTTCGTCCGAAATACTGGTGAAATTTGGCAAACCGACTCCAATGGGATAGGGATTAAAATGGGAGTAGGTTTCACAGGCTATAATGATTTAAAGCCTGAATTAAAGTCCACAGTAAACGCAACGATAACTAATAACGTTGCAGACATTGAAATGAACAAAGCAGTAGCTTTTCAATTAACAGAATTAACCGCTGATACTACAATAAATTTTAAAAACCTGCAAGAAAACAAGCAGGTGAAATTGTATATCAAAGGGAATTTTGCCTTGACATTTACAGCAGAGAATAGTGTGCCTGTAATTACGGATAACATATCTTATAATGGTAATAGTTGGAATATTATTGTAGCAGAAATAAGTAAGGTGGATGGAAGTTTACAGATTAATTTAATAAGTTTACAATAATGGGATTAGGAGCGATAAATAAAGTCATACCAAACCAACTTGTTAAGAATTTAGTTGCTTATTACAGATTAGATGGTGATGCGCTAGATTACAGTGGTAATAACTATAATCCTGATATTGTTCAAGGAATAACATATGGTAATGGTGTCGTTGGTCAGGCTGCTGAATTTGTTAGAACTAATGATAGAAAAATAGAAATACCAAATAATCCTGTTTTCTCTTTCACGGATGGGAACAATGATAAACCATTCTCTACTTCTATGTGGTTATACAATAGATATAAACATGCATTTTTTTTGCAAAAAATAGATAGCGCTGGCGGTAATAAAGAATGGGAGATAGTTATATATAATAATTATCTTAGTTCTTATTTGTTTTATAAAAAATATAATTACATTTATGCTAAAACAAACTACACGGATTATAATTATAAATGGACACATATAACCATTACTTACGATGGTAGTGGTAATAAAAATGGGCTTAATATTTATATTAATGGGGTTTTAGTAACAGCTTCAAAATATTTAAAAGGGAGCTATGTATCTATGCATCTAACATCGGCAAAAGTAACTATTGGGAATCCGAGATGGACTTCCGGTTTAAACTTAGATGGCTATATACAAATGGTTGCCATATTTGATAAAGAATTGTCAGCTAACGAAGTGATGAAATTATACAACAAACAACAAAACAATTTCCTGAAATGAGATATGTAAATGATAAATTAGAGTTTGTAGTTCCTAAGGGAATAATCAATTATAATAACGCAAGTAATAAAACACTTGCAAGTAAGGGGTATTATAGAGTTGTTATTCTACCTTTTGATGAAAATACACAAAAGTTAGAAAACTTGCATATTGTGGGCAATGTTGCCACCTATGATGTGATTGATTTAAGCCAACAAGAAATTGAGCAAAAAGAGCAACAAAAACAATTAGAACAAATAAATGCTCTAAATGAAAAGTGGAAACAGGATGGGCAAACTTACTATGATGAAATCAAAAACCAGATAACTTTATCTTTGGTAGGTAAAACAAACGCAATAAATATAATGTCCGAAATAAACAAGACAGTGTATCCTCTGCTTAATAAGATTAAAGAGGGAGACTGGCCACTTGCCGTGATTGATTATATGGATAACGAAAATAACCCCACAATACAGGAGGTTATAGACTTATTTAATCAAGTAGGACAAAAGGCAGTAGAGTATTACCAAACTGAATATCCACATTAAACTATGAAAGCAGTTAAACAAATAACACATTTTATATTGCAATTTATACTATGGCTAATAAGCTGGTGCTTAACTCCGATAATTGAGTTTTTAACGCTTGTAGTTGTTTCGGTTAAGTATAAGTGGCAAGCTATTAATTATTTTGACGGCAAAGGACTTGAAGCTGACTATCGCTCTGCACGTGATAATCGCAGTTTATGGAACTTCTTATTAGTCGGAAAAAACGGAGAAAAGTTTACAAGAAAAATGAATAATACAATTAGCCAAATGATAGGCAGGAACTCTTATATAAGGGGAGGACTTACTTGGTTTGGTTGGTTTATTTATATGTTATTATATATAATAGACGTGTCTGCTTGGTTTAAGGGCGGACATTGTAGAGCAAGTTTAAAATGACATTATGGCAAGAACAATTAACGAAATACAGCAAGAAATATTAACGGCAAAACAAAACGCGCAGGAGCTTAACGCTCTTGATATTTTAACACAGCCAGAAATTGCAGTGGAAAATCCGGACAGCACGTCCAAAGTTAGTGAATGGCGGCTATGGGTTTGGATTCAAGCCGTAGCTATTTGGACTTTGGAAAAGATATTTGATAAATTCAGGCAAGAAGTTGAGGAGCGTATTGCGGCAACGCGGGTACATACAAGGCGTTGGTATAGGGAGAAGGCACTCGCTTTCCAGTTTGGTGATACGCTGAATGATAGTGATGTGTATGATGTTATTGATACGAGCAAGCAGATTGTGAAATTTGCGTCAGTAAGAAAAGTGGTTGTTTCCGGGCACGGCGTGTTGCGAATTAAAGTTGCCAAGGATAATAATGGAGAACTTGCCAAGCTGGCACAGACAGAACTTGATGCGTTTAAGGATTATATGAACGATATAACGGACGCCGGTACTTATATTTTTGCTACTTCCGGAGATCCGGATAATTTGAAGTTGGAATTGGATATTTATTATGATCCGCAGTTGATAGATGCTTCCGGAGATTATCTGGACGGAAGCGGAAACGCCGTTTTACCAGCGATTAAAAGCTATTTAAAAAGCATTGATTTTGACGGACGCCTTACGCTTACGCATTTGATTGATGCGCTACAAAAGGTTAAAGGAATTGAGTTACCGGTATTGAAATATGCGGCGGCTCGTCCTAATGGTGGCGTGTATAGTGATTTGTATAATATGAATACCGGAACGCGTGTAGAATTTTACAATCCGGATGCGGGTTGGATTGTGCTTGATGAAGCTAATACGGTGATAAACTATATACCTTATAATGATTAACGCTAATATTTTCAATATTGATTTTGGTCGGCTGGTTCAGTGGAACGTTGCCACTTTTCTACGCACTACGGTGCGGATGAAGTGGCTTCGGGTATTGATTAAGCCGGTAGAACAGATTTACGATGCGTTTTTAGACTTCCGAAATGAACAGTTGTATATAATGAGCCATAACTCGCAGATTGTTTATTTGCGAAAAGTGCTTAACGACAAGTTTGATAATACAGACAGAAGGATAGTAATTGAGAATGTCGAGGTTTACGAGCCGATTTGGTATTATGATACGGCGGAGAATAAGCCGGTGTATCATTACGATACGGCTGATGGAGCGCCGGTGTATCATTATGACCAAGCGGATTATAATCAAAACAACACGGATTTTGTTGTGAAATTGCCGAACGCTATCAAACCGGGAACACCGGAGGCGGTTACGGAACTGGAACGTCAGGTTAGGTATTATGTAGACTATTATAAGTTGTATAGCAAGGAATATAAATTGGTATGGTATTAAAAAAATAAGATATGAATAAACTAAACATTGCAAGTACCGGTTATCCGGGAACTACGGAAAGTTGGAAATTTTTAAATACGATGATTCAGGAATTGGCGGAGGCAGTTGCCGGACAGGTTACTGATACATCAACTCCGGTAATTATATATGGAATAACAGCTCATCAAACAGGTTATAGCCCTGGTTTTTTTGTTTGGAAAGAAGAGCTTTATCGATTTGAAGGCGGACAGTCCCAGGATTATGTTTGTATAATTGAGGATATCGATAGCGCTACTTATAATACGGATATGACTAATAGTAGTCAATTGGCAGACTTGCCTACCTATTATAAGAGATATGCCCGCTTTGGCGGAGCTAATGAAGGCGTTGATAGATTTTTGTTTGCGGATATGAAGCGGATGAAGGGACTGTTTGATATTTCGGAAAAGGTTAATCCGGCTACCGAGGATGACGCAGGTATTGTGGAGATAGCAACGCAAACGGAGGTTGATGCGGGTGTGGATGACAGTAAGGCGGTAACTTCTTTGGGGTTGAATAATTTATTGACAAACAAAAAGTATATAAGAATAGTTGATGAGGGAGAATGGGAAACAACGTTTCAAGACGGCGGTTTAGATGAGCATCAAAACCATTTTTATATTAATATTGGGTTACAAGATGACCCCGTTCATTATAACTGTTCTCCTTTCATTGACATTATTAGTGGTCAAGTTGCTATTCATAGTGTTAACGCTCATCTAATCAAAGTGAATGATGATTATAAAATAGTTGTTAATATAAGATATCAAGGCACTTTAAATTCAGGCTATGAAGTTAAGCTAAAAGTTAAGTGGGTTGTTTATAAAAATATTTAATAAATATGATAATAGTATTTCCAAAGATATTAGGAAAAAATGTAAATGCATTAACTATTTTTCCGCTAATCATCCTAAAAAATCCGGAGTTTAAAAATGATATAGTTTTAATCAATCACGAAAAAATTCATCTGAAACAACAATTAGAGCTTCTTTGGATTGTTTTTTTTCTTTGGTATATAATAGAATATGCTATACGAAAATTTCAGTATAATAATGCAGATATGGCGTATCGCAACATTAGTTTTGAACGTGAAGCATATGCTAATGAAAATAACTTACAATATATTAAAAAAAGAAAAATGTTTGGGTTTTTAAGATATTTGTAATTTATAAATAGTTAAAAGGGGGTTAAAAAAAAAGCCCCCGACACTTTCCTTACTTCGTTCCACCAAAATAAGAAATGCAGAAAGCACCCAAGTGCCGAGGACAAAATCTTCGGTTCGGGTGCTTTCTGTATTAATGGTGGAACGAAACAAAATTAAATAAAAATAAAGATATGGCAAAAAAAACTTACAAATACAAACCGCAATATGGTGTTATTGTGATTTGTGAAAACGAAAAACAGCAAATAGAAATCTTTGAGGAGCTTAAAAAGAAAGGGTATAAACTAAAAATTGTAAACGTATGAAAATAGAAGTTAAGCACAGCACGGCAGAGTTTGACAGCTACCGTGCTAACAGGGTTAAGAGCTTGTTTAATGCCGAGACAGGCAGTAATTGGGAGCATACGGCAGAACTTCCGGTTGAGGATTTGGACTGGAAATTAGGGCTTATTGTGGGACCTTCCGGAAGCGGAAAAACGAGCATCGGGCGTTTGTTTTTCGGTGATGATAAGATTGTAAACTTATACGAGGGATGGGCAGATGATAAGCCAATAGTTGATGAAATTGCGCCGGACGGCGATTTTAATGCGGTAACCGGTGCGCTTGCTTCGGTCGGGCTGGGCGATGTTCCGGCTTGGCTTCGCCCGTTTAAGGCGTTAAGTAACGGACAGCAGTTCCGTGCGGGACTTGCGAGATTATTAGTTGAGCAACCGGATGAAGTGGTAATTGATGAGTTTACTTCGGTAGTTGATAGGCAGATTGCCAAGATTGGCGCTTTGGCATTTTCAAAGTCTTGGAAGCGAGGTAAGGGTAAGGCGGTTCTGCTGTCGCCTCATTATGATATTATAGAGTGGTTGCAACCGAATTGGGCTTATGATACAAGGACAATGTCCTTCAAAAAAAAAATCCGGCAACGTCCCACTATCAAGCTCGACATTTGGAAGACAAACGGAAGTTACTGGCGATTTTTTAAAGAGCATTATTATTTAGACCTACCGCACCCGCCGGCTGCCGAATACTTTGTGGGAACAGTTGATGGCGAGCTTGTAGCTCACGTTGCCGTTATGCCTTTGTTCACGGCTAATGCTTATAGGGCATCACGGTTGGTTGTTATGCCCGAGTGGCAAGGTGCGGGTGTGGGAACTAAATTTCTTAACGAAGTTATGCAGTATCATTTGGACGGATACGGACGTAAAGGAAAGAAGTTTCACACGTTTTTTCATACTTCGCACCCGCAGTTGGCTAATTATTTACGAAAATCGCCACTTTGGGTGCAGACAAATGCTCAACTATACGGCGCTAATAAAAAGAAAAGTATGGAGAGCATCAAAAGAACCGGGAAAGGAATGATGAATGGAACAGGCTATGGCGGGCACTTTCGGGCAATACAGGCTTTTAAATATTTAGGAAAAAATTATGAAAACAAATAAGAAATTGAGAGTATTTATTTCCGGACAAAAAAAGTTCGGGGAGGATGTTTTGGCTATGTGCTTGGCACATCCGAGAGTTGAAGTAGTGGGTGTGAGTTGCCCGCTTGATGATAAGTATATAGGCAGGCTTGCTGTAATTAACGAGTTGCCTATAATTGAGGCGGGGACGCTTAATGGCGATAATTTTCCTGCTAATGTGGATTTGGGTATTACGGCTCATTCTTTTGATTATGTTGGACGTAAGACAAGATATAAAGCTCGTTTGGGTTGGATTGGTTATCACCCGAGCTTGTTACCACTGCATCGTGGCAGGTCGGCAATTGAATGGGCAATAAAAATGCGGGAGCCGGTTACCGGAGGAACTGTTTATTGGCTTAATGCCGGAATAGACAGAGGCGATATTGCTTATCAACGACACGTATTTATCAAACCAAAGTATTGGGCTATGAATCCAAAAGAAGCCGCACGTGAGCTTTGGCGGTTGGAATTGTTACCGCTTGGCTTGGAGTTGATGAGGCAGGCACTTGATGATATTAGTGCCGGTATCATAAAAAAAGTTCCGCAGGATCAAGAGCTATCTACTTTTGAACCGGGAACAGATGTAAAAGATATTTATAAACCTGATTTATTAATGATTGAACAATATGGAAGCAATTAAACCAAAAATGAAAACGCCGATAAGTTATTAATTTGTATATTTACACGCCGTTTAAAAACCATTTAAACGGCGTGATTTGTGGTCAATTTGATTTAAAATTTTGGTCAATTTGTTTTTGTGATTATAAATAATAATAATAATTAAAAATTTTAGAATTTCAATATATTTATTAAATTATAGGGGTTCAACTTAAAAAAAATAATATGTATTATTTTAAATAATTGA
>Ga0256841_1000602_pt1 | contig 35637 bp, 35 predicted proteins | sample 356308metaG_FD_185971 | JGI IMG/M metagenome (GOLD analysis project Ga0256841, IMG submission 185971) | Hydrothermal vent microbial communities from Mid Atlantic Ridge, Atlantic Ocean - 356-308 | ecosystem: Environmental > Aquatic > Marine > Hydrothermal vents | place: Atlantic Ocean: Mid... | reverse complement strand
CACTGATCTATCTGACCCTGATCGTCGGGGTGCTGACCTTGCTGTTGTACAACTACCATCGTTCCCGGCCGCTGGATGAGGAGCGAATCGAGTACTGCAATGAGCTGGTCAGCAAGATGCCTGAAAGCAACGAAACCGAGATCAACCAGAGCATCAACCGCTTTACCGATTGCCTGAACAAGCGCTAGCCCGCATTTCTCACCGACTTCCTGCTGCGGCGGCGTCATGCCGCGCGCTTAGCGGCGTTCACCCGGTCGGGCTGCTCGACATCGTGTCGACTATGCCTGCGCGGCCCTCGGTCGCGAACGCCGCTTATCACACGACCTGCCACCGCCTCGCTACGGAACCCGGTGAGAAATGCGGGCTAGCCGGACCTGGTCCGGCTTCCGGTGACCGAACGCAAGTCCCTGTTTCGGCAGGCCGGCCAGGGTTTTCCGCTATACGAAGGTCTACCAAAGGGTAATCGCCATTGCGCGTGGCCCCCATCGCGGCTATTTTTGGTGCAGGGATGGCAGGATGCCGCAGCTCCATAACTACAACTACTGATAAAGGTCCAGCCATGCTTCACTACTGCCGGAATTATCTCATTGCGCTGACAGCCGGCTCGGCCTGTTTGCTATTCTCCCCGCTGACTGCACTGGCAACCGGCATACTGCCGCCAGGCGCACCCAATGCTGCGCTGGTCAATGCCGGACGCAGGATTTTTTTTAACGAAACCTTTGACGGCAACGGCCGTACCTGCGGTACCTGCCACCCCGCGACCAACAACTTCACGATCGACCCGAAGTTTATCGCCACGCTGCCGGCCGATGACCCCCTGTTCGTTGCCGAGCGCCCGGAACCCAATCCCCTGTCCGAGCATTTTGAAAACCCCCGGTTGATGCGTGGAGCCGGTCTGATCAAGGAGAACACCAACGGTTTCGCTGCGCCGGAGACCGATTTCACCATGCGCAGCGTACCGCACCTGAATGCCCTGCGTGTGTCGCTGCTTGCCCCGACCGGTGGTAATGACGGCACTACCCTGCCACCCGACCAGCGCACCGGCTGGAGCGGTGACGGTGCGCCGGTTGCCCCCGATGCCCCGTTGGCGCCGCATGGCACGCTGCGTGATTTTTCGCTCGGCGCGATTATTCAGCACCTGACGAAAAGCCTGCACCGGGAGCCCGGCGTCGATTTCCGCCTGCCTACGGACTACGAACTCGACGCACTGGAAGCCTACATGCTGTCGCTGGGCCGGCAGGAAGAGTACGATGATTTTCATACCATCCACATGAAGGACCCGCGCGCCGAGCGTGGTCGTCTCAATTACCTGGGGGTTGGCGTTGCCGGAACACTGAACTGCAATGCCTGCCATTTCAATGGTGGCGCCAATACCGACCCGAATTTTGATTTCCCCGCGACCGTTACGCCGCCGGCCTTTGAACTCAGCAACCGCTCCTTTGCGCCGCGCGTGGAGGAACTGGTCGATCAGCCGGGCGATGTTATCGACAGCAGCGGTAACCCGTTTGACGACGGTTTCGGGCATGGAACCAGCCTGTTTAACGTGCCGACAGTGATCGAGGCCGCCGACAGCGGGCCGTTTTTTCACGCCAACCAGATCGACACCGTCGAAGGCCTGGTGGCGTTCTACTCCTCGCAGCGACACCTGCGCAATGGCCAGGTATTGCCGCCGATTGTCGGGCTGAATGGCGCGCAGGTCGCCAATGTCGGTGCCTTCCTGCGTGTGTTGAATGCCGATGAAAACGTGCGCTCGGCCATCACCCTGATCGGACAGGCCGAACAGATTTATAAACGCCGCGACCGGAAAACCAACCTGCGCATAGCCGTCTCGGAAATCGACGATGCGCTGGAAGTGTTGCAGGGCGGCAATCTGCACTACAGTGACGCGATCCCGGTGCTGAAAAAAGCCCGGCGCCTGGCCCGGTACCCGGTTACCATGTCGCGGGCAAAGCGGTTGCTGGCAAGCGTCCGGCCGATGCTGATCGAGCGGCCGCACTGATTGCCTGTACCGTCCTGTCCCGGTTAGCCGGCCTGTTCGGTGCAGCGACGCGGTGCCAGACTCCGGTGCAGGATTCAGCGTGCGTCATAGCCTGGCCGTTTGCCGGAAAGCGTACCGGTCGCTTCCGGCAGCATGAATCGATAGCAGCGGAGACTTCAGTATGGATATTCTTCAGATGGGTGCAGATCTGCTCAGGAGCAACCTGGGTGGGCACGGCGGTCAGAATACGGAGGCCCTGTCCGGCATATTGCAGAAACTGGTCGGTAACGGCGACCAGCTGGATATCGCCGGGATGGTGTCTGCCATGCAGTCCGGAGGACTGGCTTCGGTGGTCGGTTCCTGGCTGGGTGACGGCAGCAATGATGCGGTTTCCGGTGAGCAGATCCGCGCCGTGCTGGACGGCGACAAGGTCACAGTTGCCGCCGCCGAGCTGGGCACCGACGAAAATACCCTGCTCGCCGGCCTGAGCAGGGCGCTGCCCGAAATGGTCGACCGGTCCAGTCGCGGGGGTTCCCTGCTGGATGCCATCGGTGGCCTGGACGGCGCGATGAACATGGCGAAAAAACTCTTCTAGCGGCATTCCGATGACGGTTGAAAAAGGCCTGTTTCTGGGCAAGGGCAGGCGCGCGGTATACCTGCGCCCGGCCATGGCGAATCGCCACGGCCTGATTGCCGGTGCCACCGGCACGGGTAAAACGGTTTCGCTGCAGGTCCTGGCCGAGGCATTTTCAGACCGGGGCGTGCCGGTTTTCATGGCGGATGTAAAGGGTGACCTGTCGGGAATGGCGCTGGCCGGGACCGAAAAGCCGGCACTGATCAAACGCGCCGCACAGATCGGCCTGGAGCCCTACACACTGCGGGCCTGCCCGGTCACTTTCTGGGACCTGTACGGCAAAAAGGGGCACCGCCTGCGGACCACCGTCGCAGAGATCGGTCCCCTGCTGCTGGCGCGCATGCTGGACCTGAACGACACCCAGGAAGGGGTGCTGTATGCGACCTTCCAGGTCGCGGACGACCAGGGTCTGTTGCTGCTGGACCTCAAGGACCTGCGCGCCATGCTGAATTTCATGGCGGAAAATGCCAGGGAGCTTTCCGCTGAGTATGGCAACATCCCGCGAGCTTCCGTCGGTGCCATCCAGCGCCGCCTGCTGGTGTTGCAGCAACAGGGCGGCAGGCAGTTCCTGGGGGAACCGGCACTGGATATCCGGGATTTTATCGCTACCGCGGAAGACGGTCGCGGCCGGGTCAATATTCTCGCTGCCGACCGGCTGATGCAGCAACCCCGGCTGTATGCGACTTTCCTGTTGTGGTTGATGTCGGAACTGTTCGAGGAGTTGCCGGAGATCGGCGATCCGGATAAACCGCGCATTGTGTTCTTTTTCGACGAAGCGCACCTGTTGTTCAACGATGCGCCCAGGGCGCTGGTCGACAAGGTCGAACAGGTAGTGCGTCTGATTCGTTCCAAAGGGGTCGGGATCTATTTCGTCACCCAGAGTCCGCTGGATATTCCCGACCGTATCCTGGGCCAGCTGGGCAACCGGGTGCAGCATGCCCTGCGGGCTTTCACGCCACGTGACCAGAAAGCCGTCCGCGCAGCGGCCGAAACGTTCCGCGCCAACCCCGACTTCAGTGCCGCGCAGGCGATCCGGGAGCTGGGTGTGGGTGAAGCACTGGTCTCGACATTGACCGCCAAGGGTACCCCCGGCGTGGTGGAGCGTACCCTGATCCGTCCGCCGGCGTCCCGCATGGGCCCGGCCAGGGCGGCGGAACGCCGTGCGGTGATTGCGGCCAGCCCGCTGGGCGATCGATACGACCAGCCGGTCGATCGAAAATCGGCCTGGGAGAGACTGACCGCGCGGGCAGCGAAGGCGGATGCAGACACGGAGAACAGAAAGGCGAAAGCCCCTGGAAAAACCGCCACAAAAGCACGTAGCGGACGCAGGCGCCAGAGTGTCTGGGAGGCCATGATGAAAAGCGTTGCGCGCTCCATAGGCAGTTCGCTGGGGCGGCAGGTGGTGCGCGGTATCCTCGGTTCCCTGCATCGATAACCCTGTTTTATATGCTTGTTTGGCGCCGGAATCGGTAGTGCGCAGCAGGAAGTCGGTGAGAAATGCGGGCTAGGGCCGGTATCCAGCGTACTGAAAGCAGCGGCCTTCTCGCGCTGCAAAAATAAATGAATATTTTGCAGCGCCCCGGTCTCTTACACCACTGAGGCGCCGCGAAATTACGCGCCGGTAGTCGCTGCATCCCCAATACAAGACGATAGCCAGGAGCGAGATTCCCATGAACAGATACAAGCTAACGGTGACCGCGCTGGCGGTGGGCATGTCAATGCCTGTCGGCAACGCGGTTGCACATTCAGGCAATTCAGCCGCCGGCACACCGGTTTGCCTGGAGTCCAATATCATGATGGCCGATTCCCAGAATGCCCCCTTCTCCAATATCCCCGGTCCGGGGCGTTTACTGGAAATGAACACCACCACCGGCGAGCGAGGTATTACGGTCAGCAATCCTTTTACACCCGCGAATATCGGTACAGATATCTGTCCCGAACACGTGTCCTGCGCAGCAGGCAGCCCGTGGAAACCTACCGGTAATACCTCCGGTGGCGAGAACGGCCATGCCTACCTGACCAGCGCTGCCCAGCACGCGCTGATCGAGCACCACCGGGACGGCACGGCCATCAAGACCAGCCCGGTCTGGCCGACTTCACCGTCCCCGCATGGCGGCAACTTCGGCTATGTGCCCCGCATACTCGGCAACGGTTTCATGCCCAACGGCAATATTGCGCAGACGGTGTGTGACGCCAATTTCTTCAATGCCAACAACTCCACTCCCTTCGGACCGGGCGAGAGTGCAATTGACCCGGCGACCGGCAACCCGCGACCGGATAACTCGTCCTGGATGTACTTTCCCCCGGTGTACAGCACCCCGGAGCGGGGTGCCAATGGCCGTGTACTCATCATTGACCAGAACACCATGGAAGCCATCGACGAGTACAGCATGCCCAGGGACGACGATCTGCCCTATGCCAATGATCCCCGCTGGAACTGTCCTGCCGGCGTGCTGGTCAACGACGAAGGCCTTTTCATCAGCATGTTCCACGGTGACGCGGTATTCGTGGTCGACTGGAAGGCAGGCATTGACAAACACAGTCGTGGCGTCGGTTCCAACAAGCCGTTCAGGCACGGCAGGTCGCTCAAGCTGGACAAGGAGAAGAACGAAGCCAGGGTGATCCGGGTAATCGACCTTTCCAACGACGGCACTGGGGATACATCCAGCCCGTTGAACTATTACGACGCGCCGTATTTCAATTCACCGAAGCGTCGTGACAACCTGCGTGCAATCCGCATGTCCGAGGACGGCAGCCTGTTCGGTACCCGTCGCAGCCGTTCGCGTGACTGTGTGCGGGGCGAGGCTCCCGGTGCATCGCCGCAGGGTCCCGGACCGGCCTGTAATCCCGGTGTCTTTCGCCAGCATATCTTTGTGGTGGATCCCGGCGAAAATCACCGCACCGGTACGCTTGCCCTCGATCCCGGTGTGAATATCATTGCCGGCGTGAGCATCAACCGTATCTCTGGTCCCGGTTGTGATTACATCAACCCCAAAGACCCGGTCACCGGCGTGCGGCCCGACCTGGATGCCTGTGATGTCGAGACCCTGTATGTCGGTGTATCGGCCGGTAATGCCGGCTGTGACAAGGACGGGGATGGTCAGCCCGGCCCCGGCCACCCGGCCAACCAGTGTTTTGTGCCGGGCGGCACGGTGTACGAATACCTCATCGACAAGGCCCACCAGGACGGTGGACCGCTGGCGGGTGACGGCAGCGGGCGCTGTAACGGAGACCCGAATGACCCGGCCGGTAACACCGGTTGTGCGATGCCGATTGCGCAGTTTGACTGGGTCAATCGTGGTGGTGCGGTTTCCAACCCGAACATCGGCCCGGGTGATATCGAGACGGTCGATCCGCGCATGGTGATGCACATCCATGAGGCCTATAACCAGTAAGCCGGTGGTTCGAACACAGCCGACTGAGTGGTTTGCACCTGATCCGGCGGACGTTCGCGTCCGCCGGGTTTCCTGTTGCGCAATACAGCGTGTATGCTGATACCGGCTTTCCGGATCAGGTTGCAGATTGTTCGATACACCCAGACAGAGGCTGGTCACATGAGGTATCTTGTTCCCGTTATATTGGTTGTTGCTCTGTTCGGTTGTGAACAGAACGCATCGCAGCAGAATGACAACGCCTCGTTGTCAGAATCGGATCGTGTCGCCGTTGCAAAGACCCCGGATTACCTGAACAAACCCCTGCAGGCGAAAGTAACCCAGCGCGGCCTGTACCGGATGGTACGCAGCGGCGGGATCGTGGATGATCCCAAAACCACTACCGGCAAGGTGGTTGACAGTCCGGTCATTGAACTGGTCAGGTCGACCGCGCGTATCCCCCTGGTCAAGGGTGCCCAGATGTACCTGCAGTACCGTATATGGCCGCTCCCGAATCAGCCGGCCTACGTTGAGCTGAGACGCGTTCTGAAACACCCCGCAATGACCCTGCCGGATGGTTCGGTCACCACCGGCTCGGATTTTATGGTCAAACGCAAGGTCAGCAGTAACCATGTCATTGTCTATACCGGCTACGGTTTTGACGAAGACTACGAGCTGGTCGAGGGTGACTGGGTGTTCCAGATCTGGCGCGGAGACCAGAAGCTGATCGAACAGAAATTTACCACCTACCGGCCAGACCCGGAAGAAACCGCCGCCCTCAGACAGGTGCTGGACCTGGGCAACAAGGTGCTCACGCGGATGGAATCTCCCCATAATCCGAATCCCAGGCTGAACTGGCCGCGGGTCGTGGTCGGGGACAAGGACAGCGATATGCCGGCCGGTGTAGCCGAGATCAAACGATCCGTATCCGCTGGCGGGACGCCCCCCTGACAGGTGTTTCGCCCGGACGTGTGCGCATTGCACATGCTACCGCCGAAAATAAGAAGGCGAGGCGCTGTTTGCCCGGTCCTGATCCAGACTTTTTAGCGTATCAAGGGCACTTGCTGTGTGGCCACACGCTCGATGCGTTTGATGGCGCGCAACAGGTCAAAATCGGTATTGGGAATTTTCAGATCACGAACAATGTGCTCGCGAACACTACCCTCGGGCAGCAGGTTGGCGAAAAAACGATGAGCAACACTGGCGTCACATGAAAAGTCTTCGTTTGTGAGAGGAAGTGGTTGACGGTCCCCTTGGTTGAACGATGACGTCCAGACCCAGGGTCCGTAAAGCTTTCAGGACTTTTCCAATCTCGGCAGTCTCCTTGCCCCGTTCGAATTCGGACAGGAACCGTGTGCTCAGGTTGCCGAGTCCGGAGACCGTTTGGAGTGTCAACCCTTTACCTTTGCGGTGAGCGCGTACCAACTGGCCGAGGTCTTCAGCCGACTGAACCCGTCCGTAGGAGATATCCTTTTTTGCCATCTTTCCAGCCCAATAATAATCACGTACGCACTGCTGTCCCGTTAACTTTGGAGCGAGCCTGCAGGTGAGGACATGGGACCGGTATCACCCGGTCAGGACCGTCTGCCGCAGGGATGCGGCAGTCGAGCGGCCAGGGATGGCAGGTTCTGCGTGTCTTGACCGGGTGATACCGGTCCCATGTCCGGTTTGCCCGACCTGGCTCAAAACGTACCTGCCGCTTATGGTTTAGTCACGTGGTTGGCGGGTTAACGGGACAGCAGTGACGTACGGTAAAAAACAGCAATAAATCTGGAAAAAAATCAATAAAATAATACCGTACGTGATAAATATTGAATTTATCAGAAAATAACCTGAAATAGTTCACGTACGATATAATTACTATGGATTGAAGGCCAACAAACCATGCAATGCTGCCAAGCGGAAACCGAAGGCTTCGCCATGAGCATGAGTATAGTGAAAAGCCTGAGGTTTACCGTGCCCGATTCGATGATTAGCCTGGGAAACCGGTGGATGCGAACACGGTTGGCCGGTTGAGTTTCTGCCCCGGTTCGTTCAGCCGTTTACCGGCTGGTGTTTGCACACGTCCCTGTCCCCGCCATACAGCCCGATTTCCTGGGTATCTCTTGCTGGTGGGGCTGCTTGTAACTGGTTGATTTAAATGGTGCCGAGGAGAGGACTTGAACCTCCACGGGGTTGCCCCCACTAGCACCTGAAGCTAGCGTGTCTACCAATTTCACCACCTCGGCATGATCGTACCGGCAGGCCGCCTGTACGACAGGCCGCGAACTCTACCGGCCCGATTTGGGCTTGTCAATTCCGACGGGCTGTTCCTGCGCAGCGGCTTCGATTTTCCTTTGCTGGCTAAAGTGGTTAGCATGCGCGCATGGTAAAAAGACGTAAAAAACAGCGCAGTAAGAAAGCGCGCTTTGGTAAGGACCCGTTCGCCGAGCGCGAGGCGGGAAAATACGATACCCCCATTCCCAGCCGCGAGTACATCATGTCGGTGCTGGAAGAGTCCGGCCGGCCGATGTCCCGCGAAGAGCTGGGCCAGGCGTTTGGCCTGCACCGGGACGAGGACATCGAAGCCCTGCGCCGCCGCCTGCGCGCCATGGAGCGTGACGGCCAGTTGTTGCGTAACCGCCGCGGTGGCTACGGCCTGGTGGACCGCATGGACATGGTGCGCGGCCGGGTTATCGGCCACCCGGACGGTTTCGGCTTCCTGGTGCCGGAGGAGGGCGGCGAAGACCTGTTCCTGGCGCCCCGGCAGATGCGCCAGGTGATGAACGGTGACCGGGTGGTGGCGCGCGTGGTGGGCATCGACCGGCGCGGGCGCCGCGAGGGCGCCATTGTCGAAGTGCTGGAACGTAATACCCATACCGTGGTGGGACGCATCTATTTTGAAAGCGGCATCAGCTTCGTGGTGCCGGACCACAAACGGCTGACGCAGGAGATCCGCATTCCGCCGGATGCCGTGGGTGGCGCACGCCACGGCCAGTTCGTTAGCGCGGAGATCGTGGAACAGCCCAACAAGCGTTCCGGGCCGGTAGGCAGGATCGTGGAAGTTATCGGTGACCACATGGCACCCGGTATGGAGATCGACGTTGCCATGCGTGCCCACGAAGTGCCGCACGCCTGGCCGGACGCAGTCGAGAATGAAATCCGAGGCCTGGCGGAAAAGGTGTCGCCGGCGGCCAGGCGCAACCGGGTCGATTTACGCAGCCTGCCGCTGGTAACGATTGATGGCGCCGATTCGCGCGACTTCGACGACGCGGTGTACTGCAAACGCACCCCCAATGGCTGGAAGCTGATGGTAGCGATCGCCGACGTGTCGCACTACGTCAAACCGGGTACGGCACTGGACCAGGAAGCGCACCTGCGCGGCAACTCGGTGTACTTCCCGGAGCGCGTGATACCCATGCTGCCGGAGATCCTGTCCAACGGCCTGTGCTCCCTGAACCCGGACGTTGACCGCCTGTGCATGGTCTGTGAAATGACTATCGACCGGCAGGGCAAGGTGACGCGCTCGCGCTTCATGGAAGCGGTGATGCGTTCGCACGCGCGCCTGACCTACGACCAGGTAGCGGCCATGCTGGTGGACCGCGATAAAAAAACCCGTGCCCGGTTCAAGCCGCTGTTGAAAAGCCTGGAAGAGCTGTATGGTTTGTACAAGGCTTTCAGGAAACAACGCGAACGGCGGGGTGCGATTGACTTCGATACAACGGAAACGCGCATTGTGTTCGGTGCCGACCGCAAGATCGAGCGCATTGTGCCGGTGCACCGCAACGACGCCCACAAGATCATCGAAGAGTGCATGATCGCGGCCAATGTCTGCACCGCCCGTTTCCTCAGCCGCCACAAACTGCCGACCCTGTACCGCGTGCACGAAGGCCCGCAGGCCGACAAGCTGTCCGACCTGCGCGAATTCCTCGGCGAACTGGGCCTGTCGCTCGGTGGCGGTGACAAACCCCGCGCCGGCGACTACGGCAAACTGCTGAAACAGGTGCGTACGCGACCCGACGCGCACCTGATCCAGACGGTCATGCTGCGCTCCCTGTCGCAGGCGCGTTACAGCCCGGAGAATATCGGTCACTTCGGCCTGTCACGCGAAGAATACCTGCACTTCACCTCGCCGATCCGGCGTTACCCGGACCTGCTGGTGCACCGCGCCATTCGCCACCAGTTGCGCAACGAAGCGCGCAGGAAGGAAAAGGGCAAAAATGCACGCCTGGCGAAATTCCCCTACAGCGAAACCGATATGTGCGCGCTGGGCGAACACTGTTCGGTCACTGAACGGCGTGCTGATGACGCTACCCGCGATGCGGTGGACTGGCTGAAGTGCGAGTACATGCTGGACAAGGTCGGGGAGGATTTCGCTGGCATCGTCAGCAGCGTGACCTCGTTCGGTATTTTTGTCGAGCTGAAAGATATCTACGTGGAAGGCCTGGTGCACATCACGGCACTGCACAACGACTATTACCACTTTGACCCGGCCGGTCATCGCCTGCGCGGTGAACGCACCGGCAAAACCTACCGGCTCGGTGATGAGGTCGAGGTAAAAGTGGTACGTGTCAGCCTGGACGACCGTAAAATCGATTTCGAACTGGCGAACGCCGGCACGGATGATCAGCAACCGGCCCGGCCGTCGAAAAAGAAGTCCGGTCGGCGTGGCGGGCGTCGCTCGGCTAACAAAAAGCGGCGTAGACGCGACTAGTCGCTGAAAAATGAAGGCGGCATGAAAAAAGCGGAGCGCGTATTCGGTCTGCACGCAGTTACCAGCCTGCTGGAGCGCAACCCCGCCAGGGTTTCCCTGTTACTGGCGTTGGAATCCCGCGACGATGCCCGCATGCAGCAGGTGCTGGCGCTGGCGGATAAGGCCAATGTGCCGGTGCGGCGGGTCGCGCGACGCGAGCTCGACGCACTGGTGCCTGGTGTCAGTCACCAGGGGGTGGTGGCGGAAACCGGGGGTGCTCCGGGGCTGGGGGAAAAAGACCTGCAGTCCTTTGTGGAAGCGCTGGTGCAACCGGCGTTTCTGCTGGTGCTAGACGGCGTGCAGGATCCGCATAACCTGGGTGCCTGCCTGCGCAGTGCCGCAGCGGCCGGAGTGGATGCGGTGATTATTCCCAAAGACCGTTCCGTGCCGTTGAATTCGACGGTACGCAAGGTCGCCTGCGGCGCGGCGGAGACCGTGCCGGTGGTGCGCGTAACCAACCTGGCGCGTACCCTGCGCGCATTGAAAGACAGCGGCGTATGGATTTACGGTGCGGCCGCCGAGGCAGAAGCAACACTCTATGAAACTGACCTGTGCGGTGCGCTGGCGCTGGTGCTGGGTGGTGAGGGCAAGGGTCTGCGGCGGCTGACGCGGGAACACTGCGACGGGCTGCTGGCCATCCCCATGGCGGGCTCGCTGAGCAGCCTGAACGTGTCGGTGGCGACGGGCGTGTGCCTGTTTGAAGCCAGGCGCCAGCGGGACCGTGCCCGCACGGCGGAATGAACATGCGGACAGAACATTTTCCCACTGGTCCTGAAGGAGGATTCGGAATGAAGTCATCGCTGATGAAACGGATTATCGTGTTGCTGGTCTCGGTTTCATTTTTCAGTACGTACGCGCTGCCGGCCTGGTCGGGTATGGTCACCACCGACCAGCTATTGCAGCAGCAATCCGGGGCATTGAACAAAAGCGCGTTGTTGACCATGCTCGACCGGGAAGATGTGCGCCGGCAACTGGTTGAACGTGGTGTGGACCCGGCTTATGCAAAGCAGCGTATTGCCGCACTCAGTGATACGCAGATCGAGGAACTCAAGGGTAATATGGATACGCTGCCCGCCGGTTCCGGCGTCGTCGGAATCATGATTGCGGTGCTGCTGGTGCTGGTCATCCTGGACATTGTCGGCGTCACCAATATTTTCACCTTTATCAATCCCCCGGCGAAGTAAGCCGGTGGGCAGGGCGGTGAAGCGCAGGGTGTGCCTGGCAGGCGCGCTCTGTGCTTCCTTGCTGCTTGCCGCCTGTGCGCCGTATCCCGTGGCGCCGACCGATGCAGCGCTGCCGCGCTCGCGGGAACTGGTCGACACGCCGTTCTTTCCCCAGCAGCAGTACCAGTGTGGTCCGGCGGCATTGGCCACCGTGCTGAATAGTGCGGGTGCCGGAGTCTCGCCGGAGCAGGTTCAGCCGCTGGTGTACCTGCCTGGCAACCAGGGCAGCCTGCAGGCGGAAATGCTGGCGGCGCCGGCTCACTACGGTTACCTGGCGGTGCCGTTGCCGCCCACCCTGGACGCTCTCCTGCAGGAGTTGTCTGACGGGCGCCCGGTGCTGGTATTGCAGAACCTGGGCGTGGCGGTATTACCGCTGTGGCATTACGCGGTGGTGATCGGTTATGACCTCGATCGGCAACTCGTCTACCTGCGCTCCGGGCGGGACAGGCGCAAGGTCTACGAATGGCGGCGTTTCCTGAAGACCTGGTCGCGCGCCGGGAATTGGGCGCTGGTCGTGGTGAGACCCGGTGAGATACCGGTGTCTGCCACTGCATCGATCTATTTGCAGGCGGCCAGCAGCCTGGAACGTCGGCAGCGGACGGAAGCGGCCCTGCAGGCCTACCGGGCGGGAACCCGGCGCTGGCCGCAGCACGCCCTGCTCCGGGCGGCCGGCGGTAACGCCGCCTACCGCCTGGCGCGTTATGCCGAGGCCGAAGCCGCGTACCGTACCGCCCTCTCGCTGCAGCCGGGAAAGCCCTCCATTATGAACAACCTCGCCCTGGCGCTGGCCGGGCAGGGCTGCCGGCAAGCCGCGCTGGAGGTGCTGGCGTGTGCTGCCCGGGCTGCGCCGGCGAACCCGGTCATCGACGATACCCTGATTGAAATCAAGGCCATGCCTTCCGGGACAGGAAAATGTCGTGCATTTGACTGCCCCGTGCCCGGTGTTGGCGGGCGGCCCTGACAGCGGTTGCGCTACGGCCGCCACTTGCGTAGAATTCGCCCGTTTTTGCGCGCTCTTAAGCGCGTGACTCCTTGCTTTTCGCACGGGCGGAAGGCTGCTAATCCACAGGGAGCATTACATGCGTCACTATGAAGTTGTATTCCTGGTCCACCCGGACCAGAGCGAGCAGGTGCCTGCGATGATCGAACGGTACCGTGCCACCATCGAATCCGCGGGCGGCAAAATCCACCGTCTTGAAGACTGGGGCCGCCGTCAGCTCGCCTATCCCATCCAGAAACTCGCCAAGGCCCACTACGTGCTGATGAATATCGAGTGCGGTACCGCCGAGCTGAGTGAGCTGGAAAGTGCATTCCGGTTCAATGATGCCGTGCTGCGCAACATGATCATTTCGCGCAAGGAAGCGGTCACCGATGCATCGCTGCTGGTCAAGCGCAGTGATGACCGGAAAGACAGCGACCGCGAAGCGGCGCCGCGCAAGCCTGCGCCCGAGGCGGAGGCACCCGCGTCCCCCGCAGCGGAAACGCCCGCCAGGGATGTGGGCGCCGAAGAAGAGGGTGCCGGCGCCGAGTAACGGTACCCGGACGATACGCTGGAACCGAATGAACTGGTGTTTGCGGGCCGCTTGCTGAAGCCCGCAGAGATACGCGTTACGCCGGCCGGTATACCGATTGCCCGGTTTGTGCTGGAGCACCAGTCGCGGCGCAGTGAGGCCGGGCAGTTGCGCAAGGTGGAATGCCGGCTGACCGTGGTGGCCAGCGGCAAGGCACTGACCGCCGGCGTAAGCGACTGGTCTCCGGGCACCCGTATACAGGCAAAAGGCTTTCTGTGCCGCGCCGGATACCGGGCTCCGGACCTGCGTATTGAATTGCATGCACTGGAATTACAAACCGTCGTCAGCGACGGCTGAATATTGGAAAGAGGTACTCACATGTCCCGTTTTTTTCGTCGCCGCAAGTTCTGCCGTTTTACCGCAGAGGGCGTAAAGGAAATTGATTACAAGGATCTTCAGACGCTGAAGAACTACATCACGGAAACCGGCAAGATCGTGCCCAGCCGGATTACCGGCACCAAGGCCAGGTACCAGCGCCAGCTGGCCACCGCGATCAAGCGTGCGCGCTTCCTGGCACTGCTGCCGTACTGCGATTCGCATAAAGGGTAAGTACAGCGGGGGCCGTAACCGGCCACGCAGGATCTGGTAAATGCGCGCGCTGGCCGGTCTGATCGTTGCGGGTCCCTTGCAGGCGGTACTGGTCATCGCACTCTGTACCGTGCTGAGTTTTCTGGCACCGCCGTTGACGTCGGTTCTGAGTTACGGCGGTAGCGCGGCGCTGGCGCTGTTCAGCCTGTTCCGTGGTGCGCTGGCCGGCGCACTGGTGATGCTGGGTGCGGCGCTGCTGACCGGTCTGCTGGCCGGCCTGCTGGTGCAGCACGGACTGGCCGTGGCCATGACTTCGCTGCTGTTGTGGGTCCCGATATGGCTGGCGGCAGCGGTGCTGCGCGAAACCCGCTCGCTGGCGATGGCGATGCTGGTGTTAAGCGGGCTGGCGATGGCGGGTGTGCTGCTGGTCTTTATCCTGTTTGGTGACCCCGGTCCGTGGTGGCTGGCGCACCTGCAGGAGATGCTGGACAGCGTTGCCGTGCAACAGGACGTCGATCGCGCGGCGCTGAAGGAATTTGCGCAGCAGGTGGCGCCGTTCATGACCGGCGCGCTGGCCGCCGGACTGAGTTTTGCGGCGCTGGCCTGCCTGGTGCTGGGACGCTGGTGGCAGTCCCTGCTGGTGAAGCCCGGCGCGTTACGCGCAGAGTTTTACGCCATGCGCCTGAACCGGACCCTGTCGTTGCTGGGCCTGGGTATTATCGTGCTGGCCGCGCTGGATTTTGGTGGGCTCAGCAGCCTGGCACTGCAGTGGGCACTGGTGGTGACGGTGCTGTTCCTGTTCGTGGGGCTGGCGGTGGTACACGCTACGCTGGCGAACCTGAAGGCCGCGCGTGGCTGGTTGATCGCCATTTACATATTGATGAGCCTGTTACCGCAGGTCCTGCTGATGGTGGTGGCAACGGGTATGCTGGATCCCTGGCTGGATCTGCGCCGCAGGACAGCGAAAGCTGAAACGAACTGAATCTGAATTGAAGCCGTGTGCATAGGGTAGGGTAAAACGATGGAAGTCATTCTGCTGGAAAAAGTTGAAAACCTGGGCAGCCTGGGTGACCGGGTAAACGTTAAACCGGGTTACGGGCGTAATTTCCTGATTCCGGGTGGCAAGGCCATGCCGGCGACCGAGGAACATATCAAGGCCTTCGAGGAACGCCGCGCCGAGCTGGAAAAAGCCGCTGCCGATGCGCAGGCCCGCGCCGAAGCGCGCCGCGATCAACTGGCGGACATGACCGTTACCATACAGGCCCGCGCCGGTGACGAAGGCAAGCTGTTCGGGTCTATCGGTACCGCCGATATTGCTGCGGCGATTGTCGCCGCCGGTGTCGAGGTCGAGCGCAGCGAAGTGCGCCTGCCCGAAGGCGCTTTCCGGCAGCTGGGTGAATACAACGTGCTGGTGCATCTGCACACGGATGTAAATACCGAAATCACGCTGGTCATCGAAGCCGAATAAACCGGTCCGCAGCGCTTTCCGGCAAGGAAAATGTTGATCAATTCGTCATTGCGAACGTAGTGCGGCAATCTGGTTGCTCAGATAGCAACCTGTAAGAGATTGCCGCGCTACGCGCGCAATGAATGGAACTGTCTTTGGCGGAGCGGAGTTTCCCAACACATTGTTTTTCCTGGACTCGGGATGTCGACCGGTATCCGGCGCACAGGCGCTCATCCCGCGCCGGCAGAGGCCCGCAAATTGCGTGCTTGAGCCGGCCACGTCCCCGCGAGTATGCTCTGTACATCAGCTGCCGGGCTGCAACCAGATGAGCGTTTAGTCGGAGGACAGATGCCGGAAACGGTACAAACGGCCAACACGGTCGAATTCAGCAGCGACCGCCAGAAAGTACCTCCCCATTCCATACAGGCCGAGCAATCCCTGCTGGGTGGCCTGCTGCTGGACAACCGTGCCTGGGACCAGGTCGCCGACCTGGTCAGCGAAACCGATTTCTACCGCCGTGACCACCGCCTGATCTTTGCCGCCAGCCGGCAGCTGATCGAGCGTGGCGACCCCTGCGACGTCATCACCCTGTCCGAGTGGCTGGAAACCCAGGGTCAGCTCAACGACGCCGGTGGTCTGGCCTATCTCGGCACCCTGGCCAAGGACACCCCCAGCGCCGCCAATATCGCCGCCTACGCGAAGATCGTGCGCGAGAACTCGGTGCTGCGCCAGTTGACCGAAGTCGGTACCGAGATTGCCAACAGTGCCTACTTCACCGAGGGTCGGGATTCGTCGGCCCTGCTGGACCACGCCGAACAGCTGGTATTCCGGATTGCCGAGCAGGGCAACGCGCGCGGCGCCGGCTTTGCCAGCATCCGTGACCTGCTGACCAAAGCAGTCGACCGCATCGACGAACTGTTCCACCAGGACAACCCGTTGACGGGCATCGCCACGGGCTTTACCGACGTCGATGAAATGACCGCCGGGCTGCAGGCCTCGGATCTCATTATCGTTGCCGGCCGACCCTCGATGGGCAAGACCACCTTTGCCATGAATATCGCCGAGCACGCCGCCATCCGCGACGGCCGGGCGGTGGCCGTGTTCAGCATGGAGATGCCGGGTGAACAGCTGGCCATGCGCCTGATGTCTTCGCTGGGCCGCATCGACCAGACCAAGGTGCGTACCGGCAAGCTGGACGACGACGACTGGCCGCGCCTGACCTCGGCGGTCAGCATCCTCTCGGAAGCTCCGCTGTTTATCGATGATACCCCGGCGCTGAGCCCGACCGAGCTGCGCGCCCGCGCCCGGCGGCTGAAGCGGGAACACAACCTGGGGCTGATCGTGATCGACTACCTGCAACTGATGCAGGTGCCGGGCCACAAGGAAAACCGCACCGGCGAGATCTCCGAAATCTCCCGTTCGCTGAAGGCGCTGGCCAAGGAACTCAACGTGCCGGTCATCGCCCTGTCGCAGTTGAACCGCAGCCTCGAACAGCGCCCCAACAAGCGCCCGGTGATGTCCGACCTGAGGGAATCCGGGGCCATCGAACAGGATGCAGACGTCATTATGTTCATCTACCGCGATGAGGTTTACGACGAGGACAGCCCGGACAAGGGCACGGCGGAAATCATCATCGGCAAACAGCGTAACGGTCCTATCGGCGTACGCCGCCTGACCTTCCTCGGCAAGCACACGCGCTTCGAGAACTTTACTGCCGCCGATGCCTATACCACCAGCGAGGATTATGCATGACGCGCCCCGTGCGGGCGCGTATCAACCTGCAGGCACTCGCGCACAACCTCTCCCGGGCCCGTAAGGCCGCTCCCGACAGCCGTATCATGGCGGTGATCAAGGCCAACGCCTACGGGCACGGGGTGATCCCCGTGGCGCGCGCGCTGGCGGCTGCGGATGCCTTCGCGGTAGCAAGCCTGGAAGAAGCCATGCAACTGCGCGAGGCCGGCGTCCGCCACGAGATCCTGTTGCTGGAAGGGGTGTTCGACGCCGGTGAGCTGGAACTGGCGGTGACCCACCAGTTGCAGCTGGTGGTGCATTGCGAGCAGCAGGTGCGCTGGCTGGAACAATTCCGCTCCGGTGCTTCGGTCCACCTGTGGCTGAAGGTCGATACCGGCATGCACCGGCTTGGCTTCGCACCCGATGTCGCGCAGGCCATGTGGCAACGCCTGCAACGTCTCAGCTATGTAAAAACCGGCGGCCTGCGCTGGCTGTCGCACCTCGCCTGCGCTGATGAGTTGTCCAGTCCGGTCAATGACCGGCAACTGGAACGTTTTGCCGAGGTAATGCGTTTTTCGGAAAGCCTGCAGGGCCGGGCCGTCGAGGGTTCGCTGGCCAATTCCGCCGCGCTGCTGACGCGCCCGGACATGCACTTTGACTGGGTGCGTCCCGGTATCATGCTGTACGGAGCGTCGCCGCTGTTACCGGCGCATACAGCGGATGCCGCGTTACGCCCGGTGATGACGCTGGAGTCGCGACTGATCGCGGTACACCAGCGGCGCAAGGATGAGGCCATCGGTTATGGACAGACCTGGGTCTGTCCCGAGGACATGCCGGTAGGCATCGTGGCGGCCGGTTACGGCGACGGTTACCCGCGTCATGCACCCAGCGAAACGCCGTTGCTGCTGAACGGCAAACCGGTCGGACTGCTGGGTCGTGTATCGATGGATATGCTGTGCGTCGACCTGCGCAGCCAGCCACAGGCGCAACCCGGTGACCCGGTAGTGCTGTGGGGCGAGGGTCTGCCGGTGGAAACGCTGGCGCAGCAGGCCGGCACCATCAGTTACGAGTTGTTCTGCAAACTGTCACCCAGGGTGCCACGGGTGTATGAATAGACCGGAACGGTAAGAGAAGGATCTCGCGATGGCCAAATCCAGTGTGATGTACCAGTGCAGTGACTGCGGTGCCCAGTCCCGCAAATGGGCAGGGCAGTGCGCCGATTGCGGTGCCTGGAATACCCTGGTTGAATCCCTGTCGGTAGTACCGGCCGGCGCCAAGACGGCCCGTTTCGCCGGTTATGCCGGTACCACACAACCGGAAGTGCAGCGGCTGGGCGAGGTGCAGCCCGGGCAGGAAACCCGTATCCCGGTGGGTATGGAAGAATTTGACCGGGTGCTGGGCGGTGGCCTGGTGGCGGGTTCCGTGGTACTGATCGGCGGTGATCCAGGCATTGGTAAATCGACCTTGCTGTTGCAGGCGCTGGCGGCCTTCTCTGCGCGGCTGAAAGTGCTGTATGTCAGCGGCGAAGAATCCCCCGAACAGGTGGCGCTGCGTTCACGGCGGCTGGGCGTCGATGCCGACCAGGTGTGCCTGCTCGCGGAGACCTCAGTGCAGCGGGTGCTGGAACACGCGCGCCGGGAGACGCCGCAGATCATGGTGATCGATTCCATCCAGACCCTGTACACCGAGGTGTTGCAGTCGGCACCCGGTTCGGTCAGCCAGGTGCGCGAGAGCGCGGCACAACTGGTGCGTTTTGCCAAACAGACCGGGACCGCGCTGTTGCTGGTCGGGCACGTGACCAAGGAAGGCACCCTGGCCGGACCGCGCGTGCTGGAACACATGGTCGATACCGTGCTGTATTTCGAAGGCGACGCCGGTGGACGCTACCGCATCGTGCGCGCCGTCAAGAATCGCTTCGGTGCCGTGAACGAACTGGGCGTGTTTGCGATGACGGACAAGGGCCTGAAGGAAATCCATAATCCTTCCTCGATCTTCCTGTCACGCCACGAACAACCGGTGGCCGGCAGCGTCATCATGGTCACCATGGAGGGGACGCGTCCCCTGCTGCTGGAAGTGCAGGCGCTGGTCGATGACAGCCAGCTGGCCAACCCGCGCCGGGTTTCCCTGGGTCCCGAACAGAACCGGCTGGCCATGCTGCTGGCCGTGCAGCACCGTCACGGTGGCGTGCAGATGAGTGACCAGGATGTATTCGTAAACGTGGTCGGCGGTGTACGCATCAGTGAGACCGCGGCGGATTTGCCGGTGCTGCTGGCGGCGCTGTCGAGTTTCCGTGACCATGCGCTGCCGAACAACCTGGTCGTGTTCGGTGAAGTGGGGCTGGCCGGCGAAATCCGGCCGGTCCCGAACGGTCAGGAACGACTGCGCGAAGCCGCCAAGCTGGGTTTTCAGCGGGCGCTGATTCCTGCCGCCAATGCGCCCAAGGCCGGTATAGAGGGCATGGAGATACACGCGGTTACGCGTTACACCGATGTACTGGAGTGGTTCACCGGCCAGGGGCCTGTCGGGTTTAGGCAATCGTAGCGAGGCGGCAGGCTTTCCGGTTGCGGCGGGTGTTGTTAACCCAGTGCTGACAGCTCCCGCTCCAGCAGTTCCGGTTCGCCGAGATTGAGTTCCACCAGGCGACGCAGGTGGGTGATGCTGTCGACGTCGATGTCCTTGCACTGCAGGCCGAGTTCTTCGTCATCCCGGTGTGCTACCCGGATGACCATGTGGATGTCCGGCCCGCCTTCGAGGTGTATGGCAAGCCGGTAGTCCTGTTGCGCGTCGGCTTCAAAATCCGGTGGTGACCTGACCAGGGCACCGTGCAGGGAGACATCGATCAGGCCGGAATGCCATTGCTGTTCTCCCAGTGACAGGGTAACCGGCACATCGAAGGGGATGCGGCTGAACTGCCGCTGCTCGCTTTGCTCGCCAGGTTCGACCGGGGATTCCTGTACGGCAGCGGCATCGACAAAATACTGTAGCTGCAGTTCGCCGACCAGGATCCGGTCACCGTTTTGCAGGCGGTGTGCATTGTCGTCGATGGCCTGTTGATTGAGTTCCGTGGCCTGTTCGCCCTGCAGGTGCGACAGGTAGTAACCGTCCTCACGCCGGGCGATGACCGCGAGTTCGCCATCCGGCCTGCCGATCCGGGTAAAGGCTTTTTCGAGCCGGATCACGCGACCCAGGTGTGAACCACTCTGGATCTGCATCCAGCCGGCGGGTGCCGAGCCTGAGGGAGCGGGTTCCGCTACCGTGCTGTCAGCGGTTTCCGAATAGACCAGTGTGTGCTTGCCGACCTGGATGCGATCACCCTCGCCGAGGGTGCAGGCGGTGTCGATGGCCTGACCGTTGATTTCGACCACGGCATCGCCGCTGACAGGTTCAATCACAAAGCTGGCACCGTCGCGGCGGATGCAGGCATGCCTGGGCGCGATGGCCAGGCTGTCGATTTCGACCATGCAACCCGACTCCCGCCCGATCAGGCAATCCTCGTCCTGCAGGGTGATCACCCTGAGTTTACGGTCCTTGAACGACAGTGTAAGTTTGGCCATGTCTGTCCCCCCTGGTTAAACAACGGCCGGCGTGGCGCAATCTGATGCCGGTACGTTCCCGGCCCTTGCCCGTGCAGCTTGCGCCCGCACGGTAGCTACGGTTTTTCCCGGAGTTTCAGGGAAATGGAATTTATACAGTAACGCAGTCCGGTGGGTGGTGGGCCATCCTCGAACACGTGGCCGAGGTGCGCGCCGCAGCGGGCGCACTGGACTTCGACGCGTTTCATGCCGTGGTCCAGGTCGTCCTCCGTATGGATGGCCGCTGCTGACAGCGGTTGCCAGTAACTGGGCCAGCCACTGCCGGAATCAAATTTTTCGTCCGAGCGGAACAGGGGGGCATCGCAACAGGTGCAGTGATAGATGCCTTCTGTTTTACAATCGTGATACCGCCCGCTGAACGCACGTTCGGTTCCCTTGCGGCGCGTCACTGCAAACGCTTCCGGGCTGAGCTGTTGCTGCCATTCCGCTTCGCTTTTGCTGACCTTATCATCCATAGTCGCTTCACTCCGGTGAGGGTACAGGACGCCGCTGGGTGGTATGCACACGCAGCGTCTTGACCAGGTTGCCCTTGGTTTTCACGATATCCACCGGGTAGCCGGACAGCAGCAGGCTGGTGCCGGGCCGCGGGATATCTTCCAGGTATTCGAGCACCATCCCGTTCAGTGTCTTGGGTCCGTCGACGGGCAGTTCCATGTGCAGGGAACGGTTCAGTTCGCGTATGCTGGCGCTGCCGTTGACCAGGTAACTGCCGTCTTCTTCCGGCGTGTAGTCGCGACCGGCCGCCGAGGGATCGGTGGTGAATTCGCCGACCACTTCTTCCAGGATATCTTCCAGCGTGGCCAGTCCCTGGATATCACCGTACTCGTCGACCACCAGGCCGATGCGCCGGCGCTCGCGCTGGAAATTCAGCAGCTGGCGGTTGAGCGGTGTGTTTTCCGGGATGAACAGGGGTTCCTTGATCAGGTTCTCCAGGGTCTCCTGGTCCAGTTTGTCGGCCATCAGCAGTGGCAGGATCTTGCGAATATGCACAAAGCCGATCACGTTGTCGATACCGTCCCGGTAGACCGGCAGGCGGGTGTACTGGCTGCTGCTGATCTGGCGCACGATGGCGTCCCAGCTGTCTTCCAGGTCGATGCCGGTGATCTCCTTGCGCGGTACCATGATGTCTTCCACAGTGACTTTTTCCAGATCGATGATATTCAGCAGCATGTCCTGGTGGCGTTTCGGGATCATGGCGCCGGCTTCCAGAACCACCGTGCGCAGTTCTTCCTGGCTGAGCGCGTCGATGGAGCCCTCTTCCTGGCGGATACCGAGCGCTTTCAGCAGCGCATTGGCGATGGTATTCACCACCCACACCAGCGGGTGAAGGATCCACAGCAGCGGGCCGTAGATGAAGGCGGCCGGAAAGGCGACCCGTTCCGGGTGCAGGGCGGCGAGCGTTTTGGGTGTGACTTCGGCAAAAATCAGGATCACCAGCGTCAGCAGGCCCGCGCCGATGGCGATGCCGGTTTCGCCGCCCAGGCGCAGGGCGATCACCGTGGTCAGCGACGAGGCCAGGATGTTGACGAAGTTGTTGCCAAGCAGGATCAGGCCAATCAGGCGGTCCGGCCGTTCCAGCAGTTTCTGTGCACGTCTTGCGCCAGCGTGCCGGGTGCGCGCCAGGTGGCGCAAGCGATAGCGGTTGAGCGTCATCAGGCCGGTTTCGGAACCGGAAAAGAACGCGGACAGGATAATCAGAAAAATAAGCGTGCCAAACAGCACGCTGAGAGGGATGTCGTCCAAAGAGCCTGAACTCCGTTGCCGCTGATACGCTGATTGTAGGCGCTGGCGTCCGCTTTGTCAGGCGTTCCGGCCGAGGATCAGTTCCAGCACCAGTTTACTGCCGAAGTAGGCCAGCAGCAGGAAAACAAACCCGATCAGCGTCCAGCGTATCGCCTTGCGGCCGCGCCAGCCGAATTTCCAGCGTCCCCACAGCAGGATGCCGAAGATGATCCAGGCGGTAATCGAGAGCACGGTTTTGTGGACCAGGTGCTGGGCGAAGATGTCTTCCAGGAACAGGATGCCGGTCAGCAGCGCGGCGCTCAACAGCACAAAACCGGTGCCGATCATCTGGAACAGCAGGCTTTCCATGATCTGCAGGGGCGGCAGGGCGCGGATATAGCCGCCGGGGTGACGGTTGCGCAGGTGTTTCTCCTGGATGGCCAGCAGCACAGCCTGAACCGCGGCCAGCGCAAACAGGCTGTAGGCGAGCACGGAAAACAGGATGTGCAGGTCGAGTTGCCAGGTACCCGCGGTGATGAAGGCATGGTGTCCGGGATTCCAGCTGGCCAGCGCGACCGTGGCTGCTGCGATCGGCAGCACCGGGATGCCCAGGTTTTCGACCGGTTGTTTGATCGCCACTACCAGCAGCAGGGTTACCATCATGAGTGCAACCAGTGATGCAGCGTTGAAAAAGCCCAGGTTCAGGCCGTTGCCGGTGACCAGGTGCGGGTAGAGCACGATCGCGTGTATCGCCACACCGCCGAATCCCAGCAGCAGGATCAGGCTCCGGTTCATGCGCAGGCCGCTGTCACTGCCGGCCAGGCGCATGGTCAGCGCCGCGCTGGTGAGCAGGTAGAGGACGATAGCCACCATGGAAAATGCGAACAGGTTCATAAAAAACATAATGGCACAAGCAGCTGTGGGCGAAAAGCCCGGCTGCACTGCCTGCCCGTGTCAGGCCCGGTGACGTGTTGCGTCAGGTGCCGGGGCGGCAGCCTGTACAGGCGCGGTTTCGGGGCCTGAACTGTGATGCGCCCTGCATTTTTTTTGTGAAATGCGCTGGCACGATCCTCGCATCGAGCAGGGAAACGAACCGAAACGAGTAGAACTTATGGAACTCAGGATACTAGGTTGTAGCGGGGGGATCGGTGCCGATCTGAGTACCACGTCCCTGTTGGTGGACAACGATATACTGATCGACGGTGGCACCGGGATTACCGAACTGAGCCTGGAAGAGATGGCGGCTATCCGGCACATCTTCGTCACCCACTCGCACCTGGATCATATCGCCGGCATTCCCATGCTGCTCGATTCCATTTTCGAGCTGGTGAGCGAACCGGTCGTCCTGCATGCGCGTGAAGAGACGATCAGGGTGCTCAGGGAACACATCTTCAACTGGCAGATCTGGCCCGATTTCTCGCAGCTGCCCAGTGTGGAGCAACCGGTATTGCGTTTTGAAGTCATGGGCCCTGGCGAGCAGATCCAGGTGGGTAACCGGCGCGTCGAGATGATTGCCGTCAACCACGCCGTACCAGCGGCGGGTTACCGGGTACAGAACGGTGTCGGCTGTTTTGCATTCAGCGGGGATACCACCAGCAACGATGGCTTCTGGGAGGCCCTGAACCGCCACGACAAGCTGGACCTGTTGATCGTGGAGAGCGCCTTTGCCGACGAAGATCTAGAGCTGAGTTCCAGGGCGCGGCACTATTGCCCGCAGTTGCTGGCCGATGACCTGAAAAAGCTCAACCATACGCCGCGTCTGTACCTGACACACCTCAAGCCGGGCAGTGAGGAAACCATCGTCAAACAGTGCCGTGGTCGCATCGACCGCCTGCCGGTACACCGCTTGTGCGGGGGTGAGCGCTTCACGCTATAATCCCGCCGTACAGACCGGGTACGGCGGATTCGCGTTGCGTCCATGCCTGCCCCGTCTGCAACCGATCTTTCCGGCGGGACAAGGCCTTATGTTTCAAAACCTCACGGACCGGCTCGGCCGGACCATCAAGAACCTGCGCGGGCAGGGCCGACTCAGCGAAGACAATATCAGGGATACCCTGCGCGAAGTGCGCATGGCGCTGCTGGAAGCCGATGTGGCGCTGCCAGTGGTCAAGGAATTCATTGAAAAGGTTCGTGCGCGCGCGGTGGGCCAGGAAGTGCTGCAGAGCCTCAGTCCCGGGCAGGCGCTGGTCAGGATCGTCAATGACGAGCTGGTCTCGCTCATGGGCGAGGCCAACGATGAACTGAACCTCAACGCGCAGCCGCCGGTGGTGGTGTTGATGGCGGGCCTGCAGGGCTCGGGCAAGACCACGTCCACCGCCAAGCTGGCGCGCTGGCTGAAAGAACGCAAAAAGAAATCGGTGCTGGTCGCCAGCTGTGACGTCTACCGGCCCGCTGCCATCCAGCAGTTACAGACCCTGGCCGCTGAAGTCGATGCCGAATTTTTTCCCAGCAGCGGCGACCAGGACCCGGTGGCGATCGCGACGGCGGCGCTGGATCACGCACGTAACCATCACCTGGATGTACTGATCGTCGATACCGCGGGTCGCCTGCACATCGACAGTGAAATGATGGACGAGATCCGCCGTATCCATGCGGCGGTCAAGCCGGTCGAGACCCTGTTCGTGGTCGACAGCATGACCGGGCAGGATGCCGCCAACACGGCGCGCGCTTTCCATGAGGCGCTGCCGCTCAGCGGCGTGGTGCTGACCAAGACCGACGGTGACGCGCGTGGTGGTGCGGCACTGTCGATTCGCAGTATCACCGGCAAGCCGATCAAGTTCCTCGGTATCGGGGAAAAGACCGATGCGCTGGAACCCTTTCACCCCGACCGCGTGGCATCCCGCATCCTGGGCATGGGCGATGTGCTCAGCCTGGTCGAAGAAGCAGAACGCAAGGTCGACCGGGTCAAGGCGGAAAAGCTGGCCAAAAAGCTGCACAAGGGCAAGCGCTTCGATCTGGATGATTTCCATGACCAGCTGGAACAGATGATGGGCATGGGCGGGCTGGGCGGCCTGATGGACAAGCTGCCCGGGGTCAGCCAGTTACCACAGAAGGTGCGTGAGCAGGTCAATGACCGCGATATGCAGCACATGCTGGCCATCATCCGCTCCATGACGGCGAAGGAAAAGCGGTTTCCCGATATCATCAAGGGTTCGCGACGGCGTCGCATCGCGGCCGGTTCCGGGACCCGGGTCCAGGACGTGAACCGCCTGTTGAAGCAGTTCACCCAGATGCAGAAAATGATGAAGAAAATGTCGAAAGGTGGCATGAAGAACATGATGCGGGGACTCAAGGGGCGCATGCCGCAGGGGTTCCCGTTCTAGCAGGCCGGCGGGGACATATCCACCACCAGGGAGCAGTATGGAAGAAGCCGGTTTCGAAGGGAAATTACGTGCGGTACTCCAGGAGGTTGCCTTTGAACTGAGCGCAACCGACGGCGAACAGTTCCTGCGCCAGTGTGTGGAACACCTGGTGCAGACGTTCGGGACAGCCTATGGCTTTGTCGGCAGGCTGTACCACAACGAAGCGGGTATACCGAGCATTCGCGCGCTGGCGGCGATGGCGCACGGTAACATCATCGATCCCTTCCATTACACGCTGCCGGGTACGCCCTGCGAAAACGTGGTGGGCAAAAGAATCTGTGCCTACGGCAGTAATTGCCAGGAACTGTTTCCTGAAGACCCCATGCTGATCGATATGGGGGTGCAGTCCTATATCGGCGCACCCCTGTTCGATTCGACCGGGCAACCGACGGGTATCGTGGTCGTTCTGCACACAGAGCCGATCGATGAGCTGGACTATAAAAAAGAAGTATTGAAGATCTACGCCCTGCGCGTGGCCAGGGAAATCGAGCGCCAGGAGAGCGAAAGGGAAGTACGCCGCAGTGAGGAACGATATCGTACGCTGGTGGCCAATATACCCGGCGTGGTCTATCGCTGCCGGTTCGATGCCGAGCGCAGCATGGAGTTTATCAGTGAGGCCATCCAGGCGCTGTCCGGTTACCCGCCGGAAGATTTTATCGATAACCGGGTACGCAGTTACGCCAGCCTGATTCATCCGCAGGATGCAAGCGCCGTAGAAGACAGTGTGCGTGCGGCCATACAGGAAAACCGGTCCTTTGTGCTCGAATACCGGCTGGTGGATGCACAGGGCAGGATTCACTGGATCTACGAGAAGGGTCAGGCGCACCGTGACCAGCACGGCGACGTAGTATGGCTGGATGGTGCGCTGTTTGATGTCAGTGACAAGAAACAGGTTGAGAACGAGTTGCGCAGTTACCAGGTACACCTGGAACAGATTGTCGAGCAGCGCACCGCGGATATGCAGAATGCCATCGCAGAGCTGGAAGCCTTTTCCTACTCGGTATCCCACGATCTGCGCGCACCGTTGCGTGGCATAGACGGTTTCAGTGAGGCGCTGCTGCAGGATTGTGCCGGTCAGCTGGACGACCGGGGCAGGGATTACCTGGCGCGGATCCGCGCCGCCAGCCAGCGTATGGGGGCGCTCATCGATGATTTGCTCACGCTGTCGCGCATCGGTCGCAAGGAGCTGAAAAGGGAGCCGGTGGATCTTTCCTCGCTGGCCAGGAAGGTGCTCGAGCGTTTGCAGAAGGATGAGCCGCAGCGTGCCGTGGATATCCGGATCGAAGACGGCCTGCGCCTGGAGGGGGATGCCAGCCTGATGAACATCGTGCTGGAGAACCTGCTGGGTAATGCCTGGAAATATTCCGGCCGCAAGGCCGATGCCTGTATCGAAATGGATTCCACCACCGAGGACGGTGACACGGTTTTCTTCGTGCGCGACAACGGGGACGGTTTCGACATGAAGTATGCCGACAAGCTGTTCGGTGTGTTCGAGCGCCTGCACGGCAGCGACTTCGAAGGGACCGGTATCGGGCTGGCGACGGTGAAACGGATTATTGAACGCCACGGTGGCCGGATCTGGGGGGAAGGCGTACCGCAACAGGGCGCCTGCTTTTTCTTTTCGTTGCCGGGTGGGAAGTGACTGGAGCGGTGGTTTTAGCGGATGCCGGCCAGCCTGCGGGGCGTGGCCGGGCATAATCCGGCAGGCTTATAGATTTCATTGGCTTAGGTTCCGCCGGCAGCGTTTCCGCCGGGGCTCCGCCCGTCCCTGCACCGCTGGCCGGGATACGGGGCCTCGCATTTCCCGGGATTCCGGGGGTGTTTTCCCCTCAAGCGCTTCACTTTTCAGCCAAACCGCGTAAAATGCCCGCTTTTCTGCGGTGCCGGTTGTGGCCCGCCTACAAGATTCAAGCAGAGGTTCTGTCTCGATGGTAACTATTCGACTGGCACGCGGCGGCGCAAAAAAGCGGCCTTTCTATCATGTGGTGGTTACGGATTCCCGTAACCGTCGTGACGGTCGCTACATCGAGCGTCTTGGTTTTTTCAATCCCGGCGCAGTCGGCCAGGAAGTTCGTCTCAGGATCGACGCCGAGCGTGCGCAGCACTGGGTCAGCAAGGGCGCCCGTACGTCCGAACGCGTTGCCAGTCTGCTCAAGGAGCAGGCACAGTAAGCGAAACCGGGGCACAGGCGCACCTTATCCCGGTTGGCCGGGTTTCGGGCGTCTACGGCGTACGCGGATGGGTCCGGGTCTACTCCTACACCCGACCGCGTGAAAATATTGTCCGCTACCCGACCTGGTACCTGCAGTGCGGAGACGGAAGCTGGCAGCGGCGAACGCTGATCGAAGGCCGGCAACACGGCAAGGGTGTGGTGGCGCTGCTGGCGGGTTGCGGCGACCGGGACCAGGCCCAGGCGCTGACCGGTTGCGAAATCGGCATAACGCGTGACGCGCTTCCCGCGGCGCAGCCCGGTGAATACTACTGGCACGATTTACAGGGTTTGAAGGTCGTTACCCTGGCGGGCGAAGCACTGGGGTCGGTGGATCACCTGATTGAAACCGGCGCCAACGACGTGCTGGTCGTGAAGGGTGACCGGGAACGCCTGATTCCGTTTGTCATGGGGCAGGTCATCGTTCAGGTCGACCTGGAACAGGGTGAGATCCGGGTGGACTGGGACAGGGATTTTTAACGGGTTGCCATGCGTATCGACCTGGTAACCCTGTTCCCGGAGATGATCCGGGACTGCTGCAGCTACGGGATACCGCGCATCGCCCGGGACAAGGGCTTGCTGGAACTGGCCTGCTGGAACCCGCGCGAGTATGCCGACAACCGGCATCGCAGCGTGGATGACCGCCCCTACGGCGGTGGTCCCGGGATGGTCATGCAGGTGCAGCCGGTGGCGGACGCGATCCAGGCGGCGTGCAGCCAGGGTGACGGGCCGGTGATTTACCTCAGCCCGCAGGGCCGGCGCCTGGACCAGGCGGCATTAAAACGCTTTGCCGCACTGCCGCACCTGGTACTGCTGGCAGGGCGGTACGAGGGCATCGATGAACGGCTCATTGAACGCCATGTCGACGAGGAATGGTCCATCGGCGACTATGTGCTGAGCGGCGGCGAACCCGCGGCACTGGTCTGGATCGATGCGCTGGCGCGCCTGTTGCCGGGTGCGCTGGGAGACGAGGAATCGGCGTTGTATGATTCCTTCATGGACGGGTTGCTGGACTACCCGCACTACACGCGCCCGGAAGTCGTCGACGGAATGGCCGTGCCGGGCGTGTTGTTGTCCGGCAATCACGCCGACATCGAACGCTGGCGCATGAAGCAGTCGCTGGGAAGAACCTGGCGCCGCCGGCCCGATCTGCTTGAGCAGAAGTCGCTGAGCGAGGAACAACAGGCGTTGCTGGCGGAATATATTCGCGAGCAACAATCGCAACAACCGGATTGAAAGCGTGGTTAGGTGAAGCACATGAGCAACATAATTCAACAGCTGGAAAGTGAACAGATGGCCAAAGAGATCCCGGAGTTTTCGCCCGGCGATACCGTGGTGGTCCAGGTCAAGGTGAAGGAAGGTAACCGCGAACGTTTACAGGCCTTCGAAGGGGTCGTGATCGCCCGGCGCAACCGCGGCCTGAATTCCGCCTTTACCGTGCGCAAGATCTCGCACGGCGAAGGCGTTGAACGCGTGTTCCAGACCTACAGCCCTGCCGTAGCCAGCATCAAGGTCAAGCGCCGTGGCGACGTGCGCCGCGCCAAGCTGTATTACCTGCGCGAACTCTCCGGCAAGGCCGCGCGTATCAAAGAGAAGCTTTGATCCGGTGCGGGAGCCTCCGGCTACCGCGATCGTACCTTGCAACGGGCAACCTGGCCGCAGGTTGCCCGTTTTTATTGGTCTGTGCCTGGTGCTGGCGACGGTTTTTTCTCTCCCGGCGATAGCAAGGGCGCTGGATGGTGCGGGCCTGCAGGAACTGGTGCAGCTGGCGCGTGCGGGTGCACCGCAACTGGCGTTGCGGCGTATGGATGCCGAACAACCGGCCGCGGACCAGGATCTTGTGCAGTGGACCGCCTGGGAGCAGGAGCGGTTGCAGATCCTGGCCAGCCAGGGACTGGATGCCAGCCTGATCGACCGTGTGAAGCGGCTGCCGGCCGGTGTCGATGCGCGTTTTCACCGTCAGGCGCTGTCCCTGAAAGCGGACGCACAGCTGCGCACAGGGCAGGCGCAGGACGCGCGGGCTACCGTCAGGACGCTGCTGTGGTCGCACGCCACCGAGGCCGATAAGCGCAGCCTGGCCCGCTGGCGACGCCTGGTGGTGCGCAGCTACCTGCTGGAAGCAAAGATCGAAGACGCGCGCCTGGCCCTGTTACGCTACCGGCAGGATTTTGGCAACGAAGACCCGCAGTGGCGCTGGCTGAGTGCGCGCGTGATGCTGCAGGGCGGGCATGCGGACTCCGCGGTCAGGCTGTTGCAACAGGACGAGACCCCGCAGGGCCGGTTCCTGCGTTATGCTGCACAGCTGAAAGCGAGCCCGCAGCAGGCGGCCGAGGTGGAGAAGCTGGCGCTCGGACAGGCACAGCAGGCGGCGACCCCGCAGCTGCAAAGCGCCTTCTGGGGACTGGCCGCCAGGGCGGCCGGGCAGGCCGGACAGCCTCGGCGGCAGATCGAGTACCTGGAACACGCACTTGCCCTTCCCTTTGACCAGGAACTGATGCACGGCGTGCTGGTACTCGATGCTGACCAGCTCTGGGATGCCTGGCTGCAACAGGGAAAGCGTATAGGGAACCGCGAACAGAAGCTGCTCGGCAACGACGAGGACTGGTACTTTCCGGCCACTGAAGCCGTGGAGAAAGACCCGCTGCGCGCCCGGGTGCTGTTTGCCGTGTTGTCCGAGTTCGGTTCGGACGTCCGGCACCGTTCGCTGGCGCACGAATACCTGGTCGGGATGCTGGACGATCTGCCCGGTGCCAAACGGCTGGTCCGGCGCCTGTACCTGGAGTCCCGGCACTTTGCCGACGTGGATCGCCTGCCACCGGTGATCCGCTACCGTCTGATTGATGAAGCGCTGGAAGCCGGTGAGCTGAATACCGCGTCGCGCCTGATGGACGGGCTGGCGGAACCGCCTGCCGGCGCCGATCGCTTTGCGTGGAACCTGCGCCGGGCGCGCGTTGCGATATTTACCGGCAAAGTCGATGCCGGGGTAAAGATCCTGGAGCAACAGCTCGCCGCACCGGCAGCGGACCGGGCGCCAGAGAACACCGATCGTCTGCTACAGGTAGTGTTCGACCTGCAGACCCTGCAGGCGCACCGACAGGCCCTGCAGCTGTTCACCGCCTTGCTGGACAAGCCGCTGGAGCCGCAGCAACGGCGTGAACTGCTGTTCTGGATGGCCGATTCGCTGCAGGCGCTCGAACAGTATGAACAGGCAGCCTACCTGTACCTGAAGTCGGCGACCCTGACCGACGTAACCGCCATGGATCCCTGGGCGCAGACCGCGCGTTACCATGCCGCACAGGCGCTGGTCGAAGCCGGCCTGCTGGAAGACGCGCGGCAGATTTACACCAGCCTGCTGCACGCTACCCGGGATGCCAGCCGCAAGGCTGTGTTGCAAAATGAAATACAGCGTCTGTACCTGGTCGCCGGTGTAAAACAGAAAGGAAGCTGATGCCCGGGCAGGATTTTGATGCAGTATTCGTCTCTCCGGTCGGCAGGCTGGGTATCCGGGTCGAAGACGGGGCGCTCTGCCGGCTGGAATTTCTGTCCGGCCACTACCGGCTGCGAACCGCCCGATGTGCGGATACGCGCCGGCTGCAGCGTTCGATACTGGCTTTTTTTGCGGATCCCCGCGCCGTGTCCGGGATCGAGTGCAGGCTGTCCGGTACCGCTTTCCAGTGCCGGGTGTGGCGTGCGCTGCGCAGGATACCTGCAGGGAAAACAATGACCTATGGAGGAATGGCAGAGCGGCTCGGTACCAGTGCCAGGGCGGTTGGCAATGCCTGCCGGCATAATCCCGTGCCCATCGTGGTGCCCTGTCACCGGGTGGTGGCCCGGCATGGACCGGGTGGTTTCGCAGGCGACCGGCAGGGACGCCTGGTGCAGATCAAGCAGCAGCTGCTGTACGCTGAGGGAGTTGAAATACGTGGCTGATGTCCCCACCTTACCGCAGGAGCAGGTTTCGCCCGGGCGGCCTGACAGAGGAAAGGGAACGCTGATTCATTAACGACGGGAAACGAATGAAGCAGAGGCCCTTTACGTAACGATTTTCTGATTATCCAATAACGAGTTCCTGACCATGACTACAGAGACACAGAAAGAAACGCTTGAATTCCAGGCCGAGGTTCGCCAGTTGCTGGGCCTGATGATCCATTCCCTGTATTCCAGCAAGGAGATTTTTCTTCGCGAGCTGATTTCCAATGCCTCCGATGCCTGCGACAAGCTCAGCTTCGAGGCACTGTCCAATGATGCCCTGTACGAAGGGGACAGCGAGCTGAAGATCCGCGTCAGCTTCGACAAGGACAAGCGCACCGTTACGGTCAGCGATAACGGTATCGGCATGTCACGCGAAGAAGTCATGGATAATATCGGCACCATCGCCAAGTCCGGCACACAGCAGTTTTTTGAAGCGCTGACCGGGGACCAGAGCAAGGACATCGAACTCATCGGCCAGTTCGGCGTGGGTTTCTATTCGTGCTTCATCGTTGCTGACGAGGTTACCCTGACCACGCGACGTGCCGGTGCCGCTGCGGACGAAGGGGTGCGCTGGGTTTCCAACGGGGAAGGCAGTTACACGCTGGAGTCGGTTGAAAAAGACAGCCGCGGCACGGAAGTGGTCCTGCACCTGCGCGAAGGGGAAGACGAATTCCTGGACGATTTCCGCCTGCGTTCGATTATCACCAAATACTCCGATCACATCTCCCTGCCGATCGAAATGGCATCGACGGAAGAAGGCAAGGAAGGCGAGTTCGAGGCGGTCAATAATGCTTCGGCCCTGTGGAAACGTCCCAAGCGCGAGATTTCGGACGAGGAATACAGGGAGTTCTACAAGCATGTGTCGCACGACTTCGGCGAGCCGCTGGCCTGGAGTCACAACCAGGTGGAGGGCACCCAGTCCTACACCAGCCTGCTGTACATACCGAAGCATGCACCTTTCGACCTCTGGGACCGTGACCGGCGGCACGGCATCAAGCTGTATGTGCGTCGCGTGTTTATCATGGACGACGCGGAAAACCTGATGCCGCAGTACCTGCGCTTTGTTCGCGGGCTGGTGGATTCCGATGACCTGCCGCTGAACGTTTCGCGCGAAATCCTGCAGAAAAACAAGTTTATCGACAGCATCCGCGGAGCGTCGGTCAAGAAAGTGCTGGGCCTGCTGGAGAACATGGCCAAAAACGAACCGGAGCAATACGCGGAGTTCTGGAAGCAGTACGGCCAGGTTATGAAAGAGGGGCCGGCGGAAGACTTTGCCAACCGCGAACGTATCGCCAAATTGCTGCGCTTTGCGTCGACCAACAGCGATACGGAAGAACAGACGGTTTCGCTGGAAGACTATGTCAGCCGCATGCAGGAAGGCCAGGATAAAATCTACTACGTGACGGCAGACAGTTTTGCCGCGGCCAAAAACAGCCCGCACCTGGAAGTATTCCGCAAGAAAGGCATTGAAGTATTGCTGATGAGCGACCGCGTGGACGAGTGGCTGGTCTCGCACCTGACGGAATTTGACGGCAAGCCGCTGGTGTCGGTAGCCAAGGGTGAACTGGACCTCGGTAAACTGAGCGATGAAGAAGACAAAAAAGCCGCTGAGGAAGTCGAGAGCAAGTACAAGGAGCTGCTTGAACGTATCAGGGAAACGCTGGCAGACGATGTACAGGACGTACGCATCAGTCACCGCCTGACCGATTCACCTTCCTGCCTGGTGCTGGGAGAACACGATATGCCGGTACACATGCAGCAGTTGATGAAACAGGCGGGCCACGATGTCCCGGTCAGCAAGCCGTCGCTGGAGATCAACCCGGAGCATCCGCTGGTGACACACCTGAAACAGGAGCAGGATCCGGAGCGCTTTGCTGACTGGGCCCACCTGCTGTTCGAACAGGCGCTGTTGAGCGAAGGTGGCCAGCTGGAGGACCCGACCGTGTTCGTGAAACGAATGAACAGCATCCTGGTCGAACTGTCCGGCTAGCGGGCCGACGGAGAGTACAGACCCGTGTCCCCCAAGCCTGAACTGAAGGTCACCGTATTCAGTGACTACATCTGTCCTTTTTGTTACGTGGGTGACGCGCGGCTCGATCATTTGCGCGCAGACTACGAACTAAAGGTCAACTGGTGTTTCCTGGAGATACACCCGGAAACCTCGCCCGGGGGAGAACCGGTAGCCTCGCTGAATTACCCCTCCGAGACCTGGCAGCGCATGATGGCTACGCTCGGCGAGATGGCGGCGGAAGAGCAACTGCCCCTGCTCGAGCACGATTTCACCACCAACTCGCGTTCCGCCCTGCTACTGGCGGAGGCGGCGAAATATATCGACCGCGATCTGTTTTACCGCCTGCACAAGCGTCTGTTTGGGGCATATTTTGCGGAAGGTAAAAATATCGGTGACCGGGACTGCCTGCGTGCACTGGCACTGGAAGCCGGAATGGATGCGCAACAGGTCGAAGCGGCCTGGCAGGATGCCGCAGTTGCTACCCGCCTGCAGCACTACCGGAAGGCGGCCGAGGACCTGAACGTCAGGGCGACGCCCACCTGGTTTATCGGTGAACAGCGCCTGGACGGCGCGGTTCCCGTCGCGCAGCTTGCCCGGGCGGCCAGGGCTGTTGGCTGAATCCGTACGCATCGACAAGTGGCTGTGGGCGGCGCGTTTCTACAAGACGCGCAGCCTCGCCGCGCAGGCCGTGGACGGCGGCAAGGTGCAGTTGAACGGCGCGCGGGTCAAGCGGGCGCGGGCGCTGGCCGTGGGTGACCGGCTGTCGATTCACAAGGGTGGTTACGAGTATGGTATCGAGGTGCTGGCGCTGTCGCAGCGCCGGGGACCGGCGAAGGTCGCACAGACCCTGTACGAGGAATCCGCGCAGAGCATCGCGAAGCGCGCCGCGCTCAGTGAGCAGCACAAACTGGCCGCGGCCAGTACGCCACACCCGCAACGCAAACCGGACAAGAAAGCCCGCCGCCAGTTGCGCGAGATGAAATGGTAAAGCCGGTTACCCCCCTGTTGACGGTCGATATCGTGATCGAAATGACCGATCGATCCGGGCGTCCGATCGTATTGATCGAACGCCGGTACCCGCCGCACGGCTGGGCGTTACCCGGCGGTTTTGTGGACGTGGGCGAGCGGCTCGAGCGGGCCGCTGTGCGCGAAGCGCGGGAAGAGACCGGCCTGGACGTCCGCCTGGTCAGCCTGCTGGGCTGCTATTCCGATCCGCAGCGCGATGCCCGCGGCCACACGGTCAGTGCGGTGTACGTGGCGACAGCATCGGGTGACGCATCGGCGCAGGATGATGCCAGGGGACTGGCGCTGTTCGATCCCGGTCACTGTCCGCCGCTGGTATTCGATCATGCGCAGATACTCGAGGATTACCGGCATTGGCGCGCGACCGGGCAGCCGGCGCCGTTACGGCCCTGATTAATTCAGGATTTAGCCCGCATTTCTCACCGGGTTCTGTAGCGAGGCGGTGGCAGGTCGTGTGATCAGCGGCGTTCGCGACCGAGGGCCGCGCAGGCATAGTCGACACGATGTCGAGCAGCCCGACCGAGTGAACG
>Ga0256841_1000601_pt1 | contig 35650 bp, 32 predicted proteins | sample 356308metaG_FD_185971 | JGI IMG/M metagenome (GOLD analysis project Ga0256841, IMG submission 185971) | Hydrothermal vent microbial communities from Mid Atlantic Ridge, Atlantic Ocean - 356-308 | ecosystem: Environmental > Aquatic > Marine > Hydrothermal vents | place: Atlantic Ocean: Mid... | reverse complement strand
ATCATGCCGCGCACCGTCTCGACCTGGTGGCTCTCCAGGCGCGGCTCCCGGTCCCGTTCGGGATCGAAGCGCCAGACACGAATCTCCATCAGTACACCCTCTCCTTCGGCGGAATGCTCTCCACGGTAAGCGGCCGGGTGCGCACCGGTTTGTAGTCGAGGCGGTCGCCCTCGCGGAAATAGAGGCTGTGGCGCATCCAGTTGCGGTCGTCCCGGTCGGGGTAGTCGGGGCGGGAGTGGGCGCCACGGCTCTCCTTTCGGGCCAGGGCCGAGAGAATGATGGCCATGCCGGTGTCGATGAGATTCTCCAACTCGAAGGCCTCCACCCGGGCAGTGTTGAAGACGCGGCTGGTGTCGCGCAGCCGCACCTCGTCGAGGCGGTCGCGGATCGTCTTCACCTTCTCCACCCCCTCGGCCATGATCTCCTCGGTGCGGAAGACCCCGGCGTGCTCCTCCATCACCCGGCGGAACTCCGCCCGCAGCTCGGCCACGCTCACGCCGTCGCCGTCGCGCTCGAAGCGCTGAAACCGGGCCATGGCGCGCTCTTCCGAGGCGGAATCGGTGGGCCGCGCGTGGGGATTCTCGCGCAGGTAGTCGAGCATGTGCAGACCCGAGAGCCGGCCGAAAACGAGAATGTCCAGCAGCGAGTTGCCTCCCAGCCGGTTGGCGCCGTGCACCGAGACGCAGGCGCACTCCCCGGCCGCGTAGAGGCCGGGCACCGGCTCCTCGGGTCCGTGGCGCGCCGGGGCCACCACCCGCCCGAAGCGGTCGGTGGGAATGCCGCCCATCATGTAGTGGGCGGTGGGATAGACCGGAATGGGCTCGAAGGCGGGATCGACGCCGGCGAAGATGCGAGAGGTCTCCCGGATGCCAGGAAGGCGCTCGGCCACCACCTCTTCGCCCAGGTGGTCCACCTTCAGCAGCACGTGGTCTTTCGCCGGTCCGCACCCGCGCCCCTCCTTCACTTCGGTGACGATGGCGCGGGAGACCACGTCGCGGCTGGCGAGATCCTTTGCGTGGGGCGCGTAGCGCTCCATGAAGCGCTCCCCTTCGCTGTTCACCAGGTACCCCCCTTCGCCGCGCACCCCTTCGGTGATGAGCATGCCGCGGCCGGCGATGCCAGTGGGGTGGAACTGGAAGAACTCCATGTCCTGCAGCGGCAGGCCGGCGCGCAGCACCATGGCCAGGCCGTCGCCGGTGTTGATGTGGGCGTTGCTGGTGGTGCGGAACACTTGTCCGCAACCGCCCGTGGCCAGCAGGGTGGCGCGGGCGTGGATGAAGAGCGGCTCGCCCGTGGCGATCTCCATCACCAGGGCGCCGGTCACCGCCCCTTCCTCGTCCTGCAGCAGGTCGATGGCGAAATACTCGGTGAAAAAGTGGCTGCGCGCCTTCAGATTCTGCTGGTAGAGGGTGTGCAGAATGGCGTGACCGGTGCGGTCGGCGGCGGCGCAGGTGCGGGCCGCCTGCTCCTTGCCGAAATGGAGGCTCTGGCCGCCGAAGGGACGCTGGTAGATACGACCGTTCTCCAGCCGGGAGAAAGGCACCCCGTTGTGTTCCAGCTCGTAGACGGTGGGAATGGCCTCGCGGCACATGAACTCGATGGCGTCCTGATCGCCCAGCCAGTCGGAACCCTTCACGGTGTCGTACATGTGCCAGTGCCAGTGGTCCTCCTCCACGTTGCCCAGCGCCGCGTTCACGCCGCCCTGGGCCGCCACCGTGTGGGAGCGGGTGGGAAAGACCTTGGAGACCACCGCCACCTTGAGGCCGGTGCCGGCGAGCTGGACGGCGGCGTTGAGCCCGGCGCCGCCGGCGCCGATGATGAGCACGTCGAAATGACGCCTTCCGGGTTTCATCGCACCTCCATCAGGATGGCCGCCAGCCAGAGGCCGTTGCCGGCCAGGAAGAGCATCACCGCCGCCAGCAGCGCCAACCGCAGCGCCGGAGGCTTCACGTAGTCCAGGATTACGTCGCGCACCCCGATCCAGGCGTGCAGCAGCACGGCGACGACGAAGAGTCCGAACGCCACCCACACCGTCGTACCGCTCAGCCAGCGGCGCAGCCCCGCCGCGCTTTCGAACGGCGCTGTCGCCAGCCGCCCCAGCAGATAGATGGCGAAGAGGCCCACATAGACCGCGGTGGCGCGCTGCCACAGCCAGGCGCGGAAGCCGGCGAGCCGTCTAGCCGTCATCCCAACCCTCCGGCCAGCAGCAGCGCCAACAGAGGCGCGCCGGCCAGCACCGCCCAGGCGCTCTGGCGGTAGAGCGGCGCCTGCACGCCCAGGTCGGCGTCGATGAGCAGGTAGCGGACCCCCGCCAAAAGATGGTGCAGCAGCGCCCAGGAGAGCAGGAAGCGCGCCGTCCATCCGCCCACGCCGTGGAGCAGCGCCGCCACGCGGGCGAACCCCGCCTCGCCCGAAAGCGCCAGTTCCAGCAAGCCGATCAGCAGCGGCAGCGCCAGAAAGAGGAGCACGCCGCTGACGCGGTGGGCGATGGAAAGCACCCCCGCCACCGGCAGGCGGATCTGCAACAGATTGAGAAACACCGGGCGTGTGGAGCCGTGCATGCGCGGAATCGACCTGGAGTGGCTACCCTTTCAATGTAGCAGACCCGGCGCCGTCCGAGGAAATTTCGCGCAGCAGCCGGAAGAGCTTTCTTCCCGCCCCCGTGCGCTTTTGCTCCCGAAGCTCCTTGCGCGCGGCGCGCACCAGGGCGCGGAGCCGTTGCCGGTCGGCGCCGGGATGGGCGTCGAGAAACTCCCCCAGCGCCGAGTCGCCCTCCTCCACCAGGCGGTCGCGCCACCGCTCCACCTGGTGGAACCGGCGCCGCTCCTCCGCCTGCAAGAGATCGCGCCGTTCCATCCAGGCCCGGGCCGCCTCCAGGCCGTTCTGCTGGAGCCGGCGGACCAGGAACTTGATCTGCCGGTTGCGGGCGCCCGAAGCCTTCATGCCCCGCGCCAGCCGCAGCCCCTCCTGAAGATCGGCGTCCAGCCCCATGCGCGCCCACTCCCCTTCGCCGCACTCGAGCAGCGAGACCACCAGTTTGCGGATGGCCGCCATCTCGCGCTTCTGGGCGCTCTTGTTGGGACGGACGGCGAAGCCCTCCTCGTCCACCTCTCTCACGTCGGCTCCATGTGCACGATCTGCAACTGGGGATGGATGTTGCCATGAAACTCGTTGGCCTCCAATCGGTAGGCGAGCAACACCCGTTCCGGCACCGCCTCGGGAAAGGATTCAGCCAGGTTGAAGCCGATGGCGTCGAGCATCGGCTCGCCGCCGACGGGGCGCACCACCAGCTTCCAGTGGCGCTCCTTCAACAGCCGCTGCTGCACCACCTCGAAGGTGCCGTGAAACAACGGCTCGGGAAACCCCTGGCCCCACGGCCCGGCGTTGGTGAGCTCCAGAGCCAGCTCCAGCCCCAACTGCTCGGCCTCGATCTCGCCGTCGGAGAGGATCACCGGCTGCAGATCCTCGGCCCGCAAAAGGCGCCGGGCCGTCTCGTCGAAGCGCAGGGCGAACTCGTCGAAGGCGCCCATCTCCAGGGTGAGCCCCGCCGCCATGGCGTGGCCGCCGAACTTGCGGATCAAGCCGGGATGGCGCGCCGCCACCTCTTCCAGGGCGTCACGAATGTGGAAGCCGGGAATGGAGCGCGCCGACCCCTTCAGTTCCCCCTCGCCACCGGGCGCGAAAGCGATCACCGGGCGCAGGTAGCGCTCCTTCACGCGAGAGGCCAGGATGCCGATGACCCCCTGGTGCCAGTCGGGGTGGCGCAGACAGAGGCCCCAGGGCAGCGACTCCTCGGCGAGGGACAAGGCTTGCAGATGCGCCTCGGCCTGGCGCTTCATCTCCTCCTCGATGCGGCGGCGCTCGCGGTTGTGGCTGTCAAGCAGGGCGGCCAGGGGACGCGCCTGTTCCAGCGTCTCGGCCAACAGACACTCGATGCCCACCGAGATGTCGTCGAGGCGGCCGGCGGCGTTGATGCGCGGACCGACCACGAAGCCCAGGTCGGCGGCGCGCACCCGCCGGAAATCGCGTCCCGCCAGCTCCAGCAGCGCCAGGATGCCGGGCCGGCAGCGGCCGGCGGCGATGCGCTTGAGTCCCTGATGCACCAGCACGCGGTTGTTGCGTTCCAGGGGCACCACGTCGGCCACGGTGCCCAGCGCCACCAGATCAAGGAACTCCGCCATTTTGGGCTCGGCGCGCTCCCGGAACCAGCCGCGCCGGCGCAGCTCGGCGCGCACCGCCAGCAGCAGGTAGAAGGCCACCCCCACGCCGGCGGTGGCCGAAAGAGGGTGGTCCGCCACCAGGTTGGGGTTGACCATGGCGTCGGCCCGCGGCAAGACCTCGCCGGGGAGGTGGTGGTCGGTCACCACCACCCGCATCCCCAGCTCCCGCGCCCGCGCCACGCCCTCGACGCTGGAGACGCCGTTGTCCACGGTGATCAACAAGTCGGGGTTGCGTTCCGCCGCGATCTCCACGATTTCGGGGGTGAGGCCGTAGCCGAAGTCGAAGCGGTTGGGCACCAGGTACTCCACCGCCACGGCGCCGAGCGCGCGCAGAGCCAGCAGCATGAGGGCGCTGCCGGTGGCGCCGTCGCAATCGAAATCGCCCACCACCAGGATGCGCCCACCCTCCTCCACCGCGTCGGCCACCAGCGCCGCCGCCTTGTCGATCCCCTCTAGCCGCGTGGGCGCTTCCAGGCGATCGAGGCCGTATTCGAGCTCCTCGGCGGAAGCCACGCCGCGCGCCTGGAACACCCGTCGCAGCACGGGGTGAACCCCCTCCAACACCGCTGAAGCGGAGGCAGGCGTGCGGGTTATAATGGTTTTTTGCATGGAACGACGGCGCATTCGGCTTGGGCGAAGCATACCTCAGATCGATACAGTGGTCTTGCGCGCCGCCCTCCTCCTTGCCGGCGGGCGCCATCCATCTCTGGCGCCTGCCGCTGGACGCGCCCCCTGCCGATCCCTCTCTTCTCTCCCCCGCAGAGCGGACCCGTTTGGCGCGGATGGTCGAGGAAAGGTCCCGCCGGCGGCGGGTCAACGCGCGCGCCTTTCTGCGGCTGTTGCTCGGCCGCTACCTCCAGCGGGACCCCCGCGCCATCGAACTGACCACCGGGCCCGACGGCAAGCCCGCTCTCGTCGGTGGAAGCCTGCACTTCAACCTGAGCCATTCGGGAGCGCTGGGACTGGTGGCACTCTCCCGCACCTTCGAGGTGGGCGTGGATCTGGAACGGATCCGGCCGGTGGCGCGCATGGAGCGAATCGCCGCGCGGCTGTTCGACCCCGACACCCGGCAAGCGGTGGCGAACGGCGCCCGCGAGCTGCGCCTGTTCCGGTTCTTCGAGGCCTGGACGCGGCTGGAAGCCCGGCAGAAATGCGTGGGAACCGGACTTTTCGGCAAGCGGCAAGAGCGGCTGGAGACGATCACGCTGGAGCCGGAGCGTGATTGCCTGGGGGCGCTGGCCTGGCGGCCGCTCGAAGAGAGAGGGAACCTCTTCCCTCCGCCGGAGCTGGCTTTTTTTCAATTCCACCCCTGAAACGGTAAAATCGCGCCTTTGCCGCTGAACGGGAACTCTTTGTCGATGAACTTGATCCAAATCGCCGTCCTGGCCCTGCTCCAGGGGCTCACCGAGTTCCTCCCCATCTCCAGCTCGGCCCATCTCATCCTCACGCCCAGGCTGCTGGGTTATCCCGACCAGGGGCTCGCCTTCGATCTGGCGGTCCACCTCGGCACGCTGCTGGCGGTGCTGATCTATTTCCGCCACACCATCTGGGAGGTGCTGCGGGACTGGTTCGCCTCGCTGCCCGCCTCGGGCCGGGCCACCGCCAACAGCCGCCTGGGCTGGCAGATTCTGCTGGCCACCCTGCCGGTGATGGCCATCGGCGTACTGGTCAAGGATCTGGTGGAACACCAGCTGCGGGCGCCCCTGGTGATCGCCACCACTACCGTTCTCTTCGGCGCGGCGCTGCTGTGGGCCGACAAGGGTTTTCGCCACCACCGGCCGCTCGCCGCCATGAGCTTCCGGGACGCGCTCATCGTGGGCGTGGCCCAGGCGCTGGCGCTGATACCCGGCACTTCCCGCTCGGGGATCACCATGACCGCCGCCCTGATGCTGGGCTATTCGCGCCAGGCCGCCGCCCGATTCTCCTTTCTGCTGGCCATTCCCACCATCCTCGCCTCGGTGGTCTGGGTGGGGAAGGATCTGGTGACCGAGCCGGCGCCGGTGGACTGGACGGCGCTGGGGCTCGGCGTGCTCCTCTCCTTCGTCGCCGCCTTGACGGTGGTCCATCTCTTCCTGAAATTCATCGAGCGCATGGGCATGGCGCCCTTCGCCTGGTACCGCTTCGCCCTGGGCGCGGTGCTCTTCTACCTCTTCTGGTGATGCGATGATCTCTCTGTTCGACAGTTTCCTGTTGCCCCTGCGCAGCCTCGGCCTTCTCTTCACGCCGGGCCTGCGCCGCTATGTCTTCCTGCCGCTGCTGGTGAACGTACTCATCTTCGGGTTCACCGCCTGGCTGGGCGCCCACTATTTCGCCCAGTTCATCCAGTGGGCCCTGCCCGCCGACAGCTGGTGGCACTACCTGGAGTGGCTGCTGTGGCCCCTCTTCGTGGCCGCCTACCTGCTGCTCGCCTTCTACGGCTTCACCATCGTCGCCAACCTCGTCGCCTCGCCCTTCAACGGCATTCTGGCCGCCCGGGTGGAGGAGAAGCTCACCGGCCGCCTCCCGCCCGATTCCGACACCGGGCTGATGGCCGAGATCGGACCGGCCGTCGCCGGCGAGCTGGGCAAGCTCTGGTATTTCGCCAAGCGCGCCGTCCCGGTGCTGATCCTGATGGTGATTCCCGGCGTGAACGTCATCGGCTCGCTGCTGTGGGTGTTGCTGGGGTTCTGGTTCCTGAGCCTGGAATACCTCGACTACCCCATGGCCAACCACCATCTCCACCCCGCCGAACAGCGCAAGCGGCTCAAGGAACATACCCTCCACGCCTGGGCCTTCGGCGCCGGGGCCAACCTGTTGATGATGATTCCCGCCGTCAACCTGGCCGCCATGCCCGCCACCGTGGCGGGCGCCACGCGGCTGTGGCTCAAGCTCTTTTCCGAAAAGGGGTGACCGGCCCTGTTCGCCGTTTCAGCGGAAGATCGACTGCCGAAACTCCAGGGCCTCTTCCAGATTTCCGCTCCCCGGCCGCGCGGAGAGAGACTGCGCGGGAACGACCGATCCTTTCTCGGCGAGAGCACCCCAGCTCGTCATTCCGGCCGGAGCCGAAGGTGGAGGGCCGGAATCCAGCAACACCGCCCCTTTCGAGCCTTGAAGAACTCCTCCCTCAACCCTGGACGATCCGTCGCGCCGTCTGCCGCGCCTGCTCCAGGTCCACCGCCAACGGCCGCTCGTCCGGCGGCGACTCCTGGTAGAGGTGGATGGTCTGGGTGGGAAAGGCGAACTCCACGCCCAGGGCGTCGGCCAGACGCAAGGCGTCGAGGAGGAAGCGGTGGCGCTCGCGCAGCTCGGTGGTCCAGTCGGGGGTCTCCCAGAAGACGTAGATGAGGATCTCCAGGGCGCTGGCGCCGAGATCGTTGAACCAGATCTGGAAGTAGTCCTTGCGCATGTAGGGATGCTGGCGCACGATCTCGCGCAGCCCTTCGCAGAAGGCCTCGATCTTCTCCGGAGGGGTGTCGTAGGTGACGCCGAACTTCTGCTTGTAGCGGCGGTAGCGGCGCGCTCCCATGTTGTCCACCTCGGCGGTGATGAAGCGCGAGTTGGGAATGGTCACCAGCGAGTTGTAGAAGGTGCGGATGCGGGTGCTGCGGAACCCCATGTGCTCCACCGTGCCTTCGATGTCGTCCACGATGATCCAGTCGCCCACGGTGAAGGTGCGGTCGAGCAACACCGTGATGGAGCCGAAGAAGTTCTGCACCAGATCCGTGGCCGCCAGGGCGAAAGCCAAGCCGCCCAGGCCGAGGCCGGCGAGCAGGCCGGTGACGTCGATGTTGAGGTTGTCAGCCACGAAGACCACGCCGCCCACGGCGATGAAGATCTTCAAGGTGCGGCTGACCATAGGCACCAGCACGTCGTCCACCCGGTTGTCGGTGGTGGCGGCCTTCTCCGCCAGCAGAGCCGAGATCACGTCCACCAGGCGCCACGCGGTCCAGACGGCGGCGATGCTGGCCAGCAGCTTCACCGCCACCAGCAGCACCAGCAGCACCGGCTCGGGCAGGCCGAGGAAAAGGATACCGACCCACCAGACGAAGGCCATGAGCGCCAGCCCCAAAGGCCGCAGCCGACGGTCGGCGTCGGCGATACGCTTCTTCACTTCGGGAAAACGGCGCAGCCACTGGCGCATGCCGGCCCGGGCCAAGGCCTGGGCCAGCTTGTCGAGCACCACCCCCACGGCGATGATGAGCAAAAGCCCCAGCCACTGCCAGTTCTGAAGGATGAGAGTGCGGTGTTTCAGCCACTCCGGAAGCCTCCTCTGCAGGCGGATGTGCAAGGGCAGCCACTGTTCGTTGCTCTTGCCCCCCACCTTGGCCTCGCGGTTGGCCACCTCGTCGAGAATGGCCGGCAGCGCCGCCACCGTCTCCCTGTCGAACAACCAGCGGCCATCGTCGAGCCGGCGAATGCGCACCTCGCCGCTGCGGTAGCGCTCGAAGACCCAGGGACGTCCCTTTTTGCGGTTGGGCACCCGCTTCAGATCGACGGCGCGGGTGCGATCGAGCACCTCCAACAACATCCAGGCCAGATCCTCTCCGCGCTCCTTGCGCACCAGAGGGTTCACTTGGCTGAGATCCAGCGTGGAGACGGCATCGGCGATGCGTTCCGGTTTGCCCCGCTTGATGTCGTTCATGGCGTGCAGGAAGGTGGCCATGGTGGCGCGGGGGCTCTCCAGGGCGGCGGGCACCGACGGGGTCTTCTCCTGCGGCTTCTGCGGCGCTTTCTCCGCGGCCGCGGCACCGAAGGCGAAGAGCCCGAGAATCAGCAAAAGCAGACTGGAACGGCGGAAACGAAACTTCATGGCTTTTTCAACGAACCTCCTTCGACCTTCACAGCGTTCATCTCCCCGAGGAGCGGCGGCTTTCGCCGCATCGGGGGGGATCCGATCTCGCCCAGCGCCCAGCGGTTTTCCTCATCGTTCTCAGTAGTGGGGCGGAATCTCTTGGCCGGGCGGCGCCTCCGGCTCATTGCGCTCCAGCTCCCGCAGCCGCAGGGCGATCCGCTCCATCTCCCGCTCCAACGCACCCAAACGCTTCTCCTGGCGAAGAAGAGCGCGAGTGAGCTCCTCGATCGCCTCCTCCTGGAAGGCGAGGCGGGACTGGAGCTCCTCAATGGCCTCCATCCGACGCCTCCAGCAACCGCTTCAGCCCAGCTTCGTCCAGAATGGTCACTCCCAGCTTGCGCGCCTTGTCGTACTTGGAGCCGGGGTGCTCCCCCACCACCACGTAGTCGGTCTTTTTCGAGACGCTGCCGCTCACCTTCGCGCCCAGCGCCTGCAGCTCCGCCTTGATCTCCTCCCGCGGCCGGCTCAGGGCGCCGGTGAGAACGAAGGTCTTGCCGTGCAGCGGCAACTCTTCCGGGGAGGGCGCCGGCTCGCCCTCGGGCCAGTGGACGCCCGCCTGGCGCAGCCGGCGGATTACCTCCTGGTTGTGGGGCTGGCGGAAGAAGCCGGCGATGTAGGCCGCCACCACCGGGCCGATGTCGGGCACCTGCTGCAGCGCCTCCTCGGAAGCCGATTCGATGGCCTCCAACGAACCGAAATGGCGGGCCAGAATCTGCGCGGTGGCCTCGCCCACCTCGCGGATGCCGATGGCATAGAGAAACCGCGCCAGGGTGGTCTCCTTGCTGCGCTCCAGGGCGTCGAGCAGGTTCCGCGCCGACTTCTCGCCCATGCGCTCCAACCCCACCAGCTGCTCCTTGGTCAGGGCGTAGAGATCGGCGGGATCGTGCACCAGCCCCTTGTCCACCAGCTGATCCACCAGCTTGTCGCCCAGCCCCTCGATGTCCATGGCGCGGCGCGAGGCGAAGTGCTTGATCGACTCCTTGCGCTGGGCCGGACAGAAGAGGCCGCCGGTGCAGCGGGCGATGGCCTCCCCTTCCGGCTTGATCACCTCGGAACCGCACACGGGACACCGCTTGGGCAGATGGATCTTCCTGGCGTCGGGAGGGCGGCGGTCGAGAAGCACGCGCACGATCTCGGGAATGACGTCGCCGGCCCGGCGCACATAGACGGTGTCGCCGATGCGAATGTCCTTCTTTTCGATCTCGTCCATGTTGTGGAGCGTGGCGTTCCGCACGACGACGCCGCCCACCTCCACCGGCTCCAACCGCGCCACCGGGGTGACGGCGCCGGTGCGCCCCACCTGCCACTCCACGTCGCGCAGCACGGTGAGCGCCTCTTCCGCGGGAAACTTGTGGGCGATGGCCCAGCGCGGCGCCCGCGACAGGTAGCCCAGCCTCTCCTGAGCGTCGAGATCGTCCACCTTGAAGACCACCCCGTCGATGTCGTAGTCGAGGTTCTCCCGTCTGGCCAACATGGCGCGATGGTATTCGAGGCAGGCCTCCACGCCGTGGAGCACCTGCAACTCGGGCGAGACCGGCAGACCGTAGCCCCGCAGAACGGCCATGCTGCCGCTGTGGGTGTCCGCCAAGCGCTCCACCGAGAGCTCGCCCCAACCGTAGGCAAAAAAGGTGAGCGGGCGGCGGGCGGTGATGCGCGGATCCAGTTGGCGCAGACTGCCGGCGGCGGCGTTGCGCGGGTTGGCGAAGGTCTTCTCTCCCTTGCGGCGCGCCTCCTCGTTGAGGCGGATGAACCCCGACTTGGGCATGAACACTTCCCCGCGCACTTCGAGCACTTCAGGCCAATTCCCGCCGAGCAAACGCAAGGGAATGGCGTCGATGGTGCGCACGTTGGCGGTGACGTCCTCGCCGCGGTAACCGTCGCCCCGCGTGGCGCCCTGCACCAGCACCCCCTTCTCGTAGCGCAGGCTCACCGCCAGCCCGTCCAGTTTCGGTTCGGCGGCGTATGCGATGGGGCCGGCGCTTCCCAACAGCTTGCGCACCCGGGCGTCGAACTCGCGCAACTCTTCATCGCTGAAGGCATTGGCCAGCGACAACATGGGCACCTTGTGGCGCACTTCGCCAAACTCCTTCAGCGGCGCGGCACCCACCCGCTGGGTGGGGGAATCGGGCGTGATCAGCTCGGGGTGCGCCGCCTCCAACGCCTGCAGCTCGCGCATGAGGCGGTCGTATTCGCTGTCGGGAATCTCGGGGTCGTCGAGGACGTAGTAGCGATAGTTGTGGTACTCGATGAGCTTGCGAAGCTCGTCGATGCGCTTGCGCACATCCGCCTCCGCTCCCCCCCCCTTGGCGCCCCCCTTGCCGCCCATGTCGCCGGCTCAGGCGCGCTGCAACTTTTGCGAGAGCCGCAGCTGGCGACGGTGTTCGGCGATGGCGTCGCGGGTGTGCTGGATGCTCTGCTTGGTGAGGGTGGAGCGGTTCTCGTCCTGGAGCACGCCGCCCAGGAGCGCCGCCGCCTGGTTGGCGGCGAAAAGCATTTCGGAATAGATCTCCAGACCGTCGCGGACCCCGGGAAGCTGGGTGAAGAAAAGCAGGCCGGGCGTGGTGAAGGAGTCCATCTCCTCCCAGGGGAAATGGCCCGGCTCGAGCATGTTGGCGACGCTGAAGAGAACGCGGTCGGGATGGCGCGGATCCTTGCGATGGAAGATGTCCATGGGACCCGGCTCGAGACCGGCCGCCTCCATCGCGGAGAGCACTTCAGGGCCGGTGAAGACCCCCTCTTTCTTCACCAGTCCGATCTGCACCACCATCTGCGGAACCCCCTCCCGCAGCACCGGATCGGTGTGGAGATAGTCGTCCTGTTCGGTGGCGCTGAAATCGAGTTCGGGCTGCAGCGGCTCCGGTTCCGGCTCCGACTTCTCCCTCTTCACCAGCCGGATGGAGATTCCCGGCTCCGGCGAGATCTCGTCGCCGTTCGCGGAAAAGCTGGGAATGTCGCCGCCTTCGTCCTCCTCGTCGAGGCCATACTCCTTGCGGATGCGGCGGGCCTGCCGCAGGCTCAACCCCTTGAGCTTGCGCCGCGAACGCTTGTATCGGTCCCAGAGGTAGATGGCCGCCACCAGCACCATGCCGGCCACCAGCAGCATCAGTCGTAGTTGATCCGCATCCATCGTCATCGGTCTTTCCGGCCCAGACAGCGTGGATTCTATCCTTTATCGGCCTTCGAAGGTATCCGGGATGACCCGGGCGCCTGATGGGCGAAGCGGGTGCCCGGGGAGAAGGCCACCATCCGCCGCGGCCGCTCCCGCAGGCGGTCGCGCGCGAAGGCGGTCAGCGCCTCGCGGTCGAGCTTTTCCACCGCATCCGCCAGCCGTTTGCGGTGGTCGAAACCGTACTGCTCCCGAACAAGATCGTCCAGGTAGCGCATGGTCCGCTCCAGCAGGTTCTGATCCCTCTTGCGCAGTTTGCTCGCCAGGCCCGCCTGAAAAGTGGCGAAGGTGGCATCGTCCATCTTGGCGAGACGGGACTCGATGCCGGCGACGAAGCGCTCAATACGCTTCTCCACCTCCGCCGCCGGAACGGCCGAGGACTGCACCAGAAAGAGCAGGCCGGGCATTTTCTGGCGCTCCCAGGGCACGGCGGCCACCACGTAGCCCAGCTGCTGCTCGGTGCGCAGAGCGCTGTAAAAGGGATTTTGCAGAATCTGCGCCAGCAGCCGCCAGCGCGCCTGCTCGGCCAGCGAGCGATCGGCCCCCTGAAAATAGAGCGCCACCACCGAATCGGGGTGGTCCACCGGATACCGGATCCTCACCGTCTCGCCCGGCTCGAGGAGACGCACCCGGGGATCGGGAACCGGCGCCAGCTCCGACTTGGCCAACAGCCGCGCGCGCAGCCGCGCCTCCATGGCCCGCGCCTCCTCCGCGGTGAAATTGCCGTGCGCCAGCACCCGCACCTCGGCGCGCCGGAACAGGCCCTCTCCGTAGCGGCGCAGCTCCTCGCGGGTGAGCGGTTTCAACGCCTCCAGTTTCTGACGCGGGCTCCAGGAGGGCTTCACCAGGGCGCGATCCAAGGCGTGCAGCACCTGCCGGAACGGCCGGTCGAGCGCCTCGTTGGCCAGATCGCGCTCCAGCTTGGCCTTGAGCACGCGAAACCGTTCTTCCGGAAAATCGGGCGTGGCCAGGGCGTCGAGCACCTTGTCCAACAGCACCGGCTGCTTGTCGTCGTAACCGTGAATCAGCAGGAGCAGCCCCCGCTGGGTGGGCTCGAGGGAGTAACCGAGACCGGCCTCCTGCGCCGGATAGGCCCAGGCGTTGAGGCGATCGTTCACCAAGTCGGTGAAAAGCTGCAGGGCCACGGCGTGGCGGGCGCTGTCGCGGGCCGCGGGAAGCTCGAAGCTGGCCGCGAAAGCGCCCCGCGGCACGCCGAAGGATTCGTCCTGCTGGAACCACAGATCCAGCCCCCGCGCCTCCACCAGCCGCTTGGGCACGGGCGAAGCGTCGGCCGCCGGCTTGAGCGCCACATGCTCGGGCAGGAAGGGATTGGGTTTGGGCAGCGCCAGTTCCGAAAGCCAGCGCGCCCTTCCCGCGCCGCTCGACGAAGGGGGCGTGCCGATGGCGTAGGGCACCTGGTACCACTTCTCCACCTTGTTGGTGGGCAGATCCTGATCCACCAGAGTGAGCGAGAGGTTCTGCGGAATCAGGCCTGCCAGCATCCGCTCGATCAGTTCCGGATCGAAACGCTCGAACAGCTTGCCGGCGGTGAGCAGGTCGGCGGGGGGGTAGTCGAGCAGCCGACTGGAGAGCTCCACCGCGTAGTCGGCCGGCGCCTCCTTCTCCTGGAAACGGAAATCGAGCGCCTGCAGACGCTTCAGCTCCTGATAGCGCCAGGACTCCACCCCTTCCCGGCGCAAAAGGTCCGCATAGGCGAAAAAGGCGTCGACGATCTCGCGGACGTGCTTCATTCCCTCGGCGGTCAGCTCCATCTCCACGTTGAAGATGGACTCGCCGTCATCCAGCTCCTGGCCCGAGGCGGTGAGCGAATCGAGCCAGCCGCGGCGTCGCAGGCGGTCGTGCAGGCTCCCCTCGCCCTCGTCGCCCACGAAGTTGGCGATGTAGTAGAGCGGCTCTTCGCGGTACCAGTGCCGCACCGACGGCAGAAGAAAGCTGAGCTCCATCTTGTGCAGCCGTTTCAGCGGCACCGCCGACACCTGAACCGGCAGCTGGCCGGGAAGGTAGAGGCGCTGGCGGGGCGTGGCCGCCCAGCGGCGCTTGTCGCGGTCGGGGACGGCGGAGAACTTCTCCTCCACCCAGCGGCGCAGCACCGGCAACGGCTGCCGGCCGACCACCGCCAACCCCATGAGGTTGGCCGAATAGTGCTCCCGGTAGAATTTCAGCAGATCGTCGCGCACCGGATGGCCGGGACGGTCCGCCAGGGTCTGCAGGTTGCCCACGGCGAAACGGGACCAGGGGCTGGCGGGGTTGTAGCTCTGGCGCTGGGCCGCGGCGATGCGGCGGTCGTCGTCCTTGAGCTTGAGCTGGTACTCGGAGTGGACGGCGTGCTTCTCCCGCTCCACGTAACGGGCGTCCATGAGCGGCGCGATGAAGAACTGGGCGAAGCGGTCCAGCGCCGACTCCAGCGCTTCCGGCTTGATGTCGAAGAAGTAGGTGGTCTGGTTGCCGGCGGTGAAGGCGTTGTCCATACCGCCGTTCTTCTTGATGAAGTCGGAGTACCCGTCCACCTGAGGATACTTCTCGGTCCCCATGAAGAGCATGTGCTCCAGAAAGTGCGCCAGGCCGTCGCGGCCCGGCGGGTTGCTGTTGCTGCCCACGCCCACGGTGAGCGCGGCGGCCGCCTTGTCCGCCTCGGGATCGGAGACCAGCACCACGCGCAGCCGGTTGGGCAGCTCCAGATACTGGTACTGCCGGTGGTCGTTGGGGCTCTTGACGATCTCCACTCCGCCGGCCAGCAGTGGGAAGAGCAGGAACAACGCGGCGAGGAGCCGCGGAAGGGTGCGCTTGTCGTTCATGGAAAAAGACTCACTCCAGGATTGTCGTCCATTGTCGTTCGTTTTTCAGACCGGGCGGGCGGCAGGTCGTTCCCCGCCGACGGACTACGACCATGCCGCCGCCAACTGCAGCACCACCCAGCCATAGAGCCCGGCCAGCAGATCGTCGAGCATGATGCCCACTCCCCCCTTCACCCGCCGGTCCAACCAGCCGATGGGCCAGGGCTTGAGGATATCGAAGAGGCGGAAGAGAAGAAAACCGGCCGCCACCCAGAACGCTCCTTGGGGAGCGGCGGTCATGGTGACGAAGAATCCGGCGAACTCGTCCCACACGATGCCGCCGTGGTCGTGCACCCCCAGGTCCCGCGAGGTGCGCCCGCAGATCCACACGCCGGCGAGGATCACCCCCGCCAACACCGCCAGATAAGCCGCCAGCGGCAGCCGCGCCAGCAGCAGGTAGGGGGGAACGGCCGCCAGGGTGCCGAAAGTGCCGGGCGCCACCGGCGCCAAGCCCGAGCCGAAGCCGAAGGCGAGCAGATGGACGGGATTCTTCAGGTCGGGACGGTTCATGCGAAATGGTCGTAGCCGCGCAAGGAGGGCAGGGGCCGCCCTCCCTCGTCGAAAACGGCGACCCCGCCCCCCGGCACCATTTCGCCGATGCGGGTGCAGGCGACGCCGCTGGCCGCCAGCGCCTCCAACCGCCCCGGCGGCACCGTGAAGCAGAGCTCGTAATCGTCGCCCCCGGCGAGCACCTCCCCCCAGTCGCCTCGTGCCTCCACCTCTCGGCGCACCTCCGCGGAGAGCGGAAGGCGCGCCGCTTCGACGCGCGCCCCGCAACCGCTGGCGTCGCAGAGGTGGCCCAGGTCGGCCACCAGGCCGTCGGAGAGATCGATGCAGGCCGAGGCGATCCCCACCAGCGACCGCCCCTCCTCCAGGCGGGGCTCGGGACGCTCCAGGCGACGGCGCAGCGGCTCGGGCGCCGTGCCTTCGGTGCGCAGCCTCCGCAGCGCCAGGGCGGCGTCCCCGAGCGTGCCGGTGACGAAGATCCCGTCGCCGGGCTCGGCCCCGTCGCGCCGCAGCGCCTTCCCCGGCTCCACCAGACCGGTGAGCTGGAGGCTGACGGCGAGCGGCCCGCGGCAGGTGTCGCCGCCCACCAGGGCCACCCCATGGCGCCGGGCCAGCTCCCCCAGCCCCCGGGCGAAAGCGGCGAGCCAATGCTCGTCCGCCTCCGGCAGGGTGAGGGAAAGGAGCGCCCAGGCCGGTTCGGCGCCCATGGCGGCCAAGTCGCTCAGGTTCACCGCAAGCGCCTTGTGGCCGAGCGCCTCGGGATCGGTGCCGGCAAGAAAGTGGCGGCCGGCCACCAGGGTGTCGAGCGTGAGGGCCAGGTCACGGCCGGGCGGCGGCCTCAGCAACGCGGCATCGTCGCCCACGCCCAGCTCCACCCCCTGGCCGCGCGGCGCCAGCTCCGCGAAGAAACGCTGGATGAGTTCAAATTCAGCCACGCCGCCGGGCGGCCGTTTCCACCGGGCGCAGCCGGCAGGCCACCTTGTCGAGCACGCCGTTGACGTACCGGTGGCTCTGCTCGGCGCCGAAGACCTTGGCCAGCTCCACCGCCTCGTTGATCACCACCTTGTAGGGCACCTCCGGATGGGCGGCCAGCTCGTAGGCGCCCAGCCGCAGCAGGGCCCGCTCCACCAGGTCGAGCTCCTCCACCGATCGGTCGAGAAGGGGAGCCAGGGTTTGGTCCAGCTCGTCCAGACGGGCGGGAACGCCACGCACCAGGTCGCGGAAATAGTCTACCTCGAAGCTCTTGGCGGGATGCTCCTCGAGGAACTGGGCGACGATGCCTCCCAGATCGTCTCCGGTGACCTGCCACTGGTAGAGCGCCTGGAGCGCCAGGCGGCGGGCGTGACTGCGCTTGCGACTCACAGGGCGCGCAGCAGATTGACCATCTCGATGGCGGTGGCGGCGGCTTCGCCCCCCTTGTTGCCGGCCTTGGTGCCGGCGCGCTCGATGGCCTGCTCGATGGTGTCCACCGTGAGCACTCCGAAGGCGATGGGCACGCCGTGCTTGAGCGTCACCTGGGCCAAGCCTTTCACCGCCTCGCCCGCCACGTATTCGAAATGGGGCGTGCCGCCGCGAATCACCGCCCCGAGGGCGATGATGGCGTCGTAGTCGCCGCTGGCGGCCACCTTGTCCAGCACCAGGGGCAGCTCGAACGCCCCGGGCACCCGCACCACGGTGATCTCTTCGTCGCTGGCGCCGTGGCGCCGCAAGGTGTCGATAGCGCCCGCTTCCAGATGCTCCACGATGAAGCTGTTCCAGCGCGAAACCACCAGACAGTAGCGCGCGCCGCCGGCCGCCAGGTTGCCTTCTATGGTCTTGATGTTCATCTCAACTCTCTTCCGCTTGCTGTGAATCGGAGCGTGCCCCGCCGGCCTCCTCCGGAGACTCGAAATCGACGAACTCGGTCACCTCCAGTTGGAATCCGGCCAGGGCGTGCAGATGCTTGGGAGCGCTCATCACCCGCATCTTCTTCACGCCGAGGTCGATGAGGATCTGCGCGCCCACGCCGAAGGTGCGCAGCTCCCGGTCGCGGATCCTGCCCAGATCGATGCTGGGCCCCTCCTCGCCGGCGTTCTTCAGATGGCACGCCTGGATCCGTTGAACCAGGTCCCGGGCGGTATCGTGGTTGCGCAGGATCACCACCACGCCGCTGCCTTCGCGGGCCACCTGCCGCATGGCGTTCCTCAGCGGCCAGCCGCATTCGGGGTAGGTGCTGCCCAGCAGATCGCAGAGGCTGTTCTGCACGTGCACCCGCACCAGCACCGGCTCGCCGCCCTCGATCCGGCCTTTCACCAGGGCGAGATGCACTTGATCGTCCACCACGTCCTGGTAGGCGATGACGCGGAATTCGCCCGCTTCGGTGGGCAGCAGGCACTCGTTGACCCGCTCCACCGTCTTTTCATTGCGAATGCGGTACTGGATGAGGTCGGCGATGGTGCCGATCTTGAGGCCGTGCTCGGCGGCGAACCTCTCCAGATCGGGGCGGCGCGCCATGGTGCCGTCTTCGTTGAGGATCTCCACGATCACCGCCGCCGGCGTCAGCCCCGCCAGGCGGGCCAGGTCGCACCCCGCCTCCGTGTGGCCGGCGCGCACCAACACTCCCCCAGGCTGCGCCATCAGAGGAAAGATGTGGCCCGGCTGCACCAGGTCTTCCGGCCGGGCGTCGGGCTTCACCGCCGCCAGCACCGTCTTCGCCCGGTCGGCCGCGGAGATGCCGGTGGTCACCCCCTCCGCCGCCTCGATGGAGATGGTGAAGTTGGTGGACTCGAGCTGGTTGTCGGCGTTCACCATGAGCGGCAGCCGCAGCTGCTGGCATCGCTCCTTGGTGAGGGTGAGGCAGATGAGTCCGCGGCCGTACTTGGCCATGAAATTGATCGCCTCCGGCGTCACCTTGTCGGCGGCGATCACCAAGTCTCCCTCGTTCTCGCGGTCCTCGTCGTCCATGATGACGACCATGCGACCCTGGCGCAGATCTTCGATGATTTCTTCGGTACTATTCAGGGCCATGGACACGATTTTCGGTCGTTTTGGGGAAGCGGGTAATTTTAGCATGAAGCAGCCGGAGGAAGGGGTCATCAAGTTCCGCTTCGACCATGAGCCCGGGGCGGCGCCGGACGAGTCGACCACCGCGCCCCTGCGCGCCTGGTTCCGCATCCTGCGCCGGCTGGAGCTGGTGGGGCAGGATCCGGCGCGCTACCAGGGGGCGGCCTGGGGCAACCTCAGCCGCCGCCTCGGCTCTGGGTTCGTCGTCACTTGCAGCCAGACCAGCGGCCGCCGCGCCCTGGAGGCGGATCACTTCGCCACGGTGGAAAAGTGGTGGCCGGAACGCAACCGGCTGCGTTCTCGAGGCCCCTGCCCGCCCTCTTCCGAGAGCCTCACCCACGCCATGCTCTACGACGAGATCCCCCGGGCCAATTGGGTCTTCCACGCCCATACCCCGCTCATCTGGCGCCGCGCCGAAGCGCTGGGCCTCCCGGTCACCGATCCGGCCGCCGAATACGGCACGCCGGAGATGGCCGACGCCGTGCGAGCGGTGGTGGCGGGATTGGGGCGCCCCTCCAGCGGCCTTCTGAGCATGGGTGGCCACGAGGACGGCGTTCTTGCCTGGGGAGGCCGCGCCGAAGAGGCCGGCTGCCGGCTCATGGAGGCGCTGGCGGCCGCCCTGGCTTGCGGATGAGGACCTCCCTCTGGCGCCCGACCGGAATGAATTCCAGAATTTCAATGTTCCCCTCCCGGCACCAGCCATGTACATCGGAACGGCAGGGGGATAGTTGATAAGCCGGTGGACCTCGGTGCCCGGCGGCAATTCCTCCACCGCCTTAGTTGATAGCCAGCAGATAACCGGGGCAGGCCTGGCCACGGGCGTCAAATGCGAGGATGCCAGCCTCGTCAACCACTCGACACTTTACCGTCGACCCTCGCCGATCACAGCCCTCTTTACCAGTATGGCTTTCTTGAAATCGAAAACAGTTCCCCTGGCCAGTCCACGATGCGGAAAAGGCGGCTCCTCTCGCTATTAACCCGGCATCAATCTATGTCACCCTCAGTCACCACGAGCGCGCTCGTGGCGAGGCGCCGCGCCGAAGGCAGGGTCGTTCCCTGTCGAGGTGCGGCAACGACGTCCACGGGGGCGCTCGTGGTGACCGAACCGATTGAATTTCAAAAAGATCGGGACGTCAGACAGAAGCCAGCACTTTGTTGCACTTCTTGCCAATGGAATCACCATTGCCTGCGAAGCGCGCCGCGTTCCGACTTCTGTCTGACGCCCTGAGGATGGCATAGATTGATGCCGGGTTAATAAAATACGGCCGACGCAAAAAGAAGGGGGAGCCGGAACAGCAGGTCTTCCAGCTCCCCGTACGAAAAAGGCCGGGAAAAGGCTTTTTCATTCACCCACGAAACATGGGCAGCGCTTTTACTTCTTCTTCAACTTGGAAACGAGAAGGGCACCTGCCGCCCCCACCGCCATCAGCGCCGCCACCGAAGGTTCCGGAACATTGGGCGGGCCGCCAGCCGTGGTAGTATAAGCAAGGGCCAAACCAGGAACGAGCCCAACCGAGAGGATCAACAGTGCACGAGACATGGCTTTTCCTCCTTTCACATGACGTGATAAAGATAATTAAGTTGTGTGAGCAGCAATGAGACATCCGCCCGCTCTGGCACACAATAACTAGAGCTGCATAACTCGTGCCGGAAAAATAAAGTTACTTATATTTTCAATAACTTGAAATACAAAGTCTTCGTTTTGGCATTGATGCCGAAACAGACTGTGTAAAAAAAATCGACATCTTTTCTTTGTTTGGACATCCTCCTCAGTTGCGAAAGCCTGCACGGCTCAAAGCTTCCAGGGTCACGCCCGCTTCGCCGGGATCGGCCGCCCGTTCGCCCAGCAGCAGCCGCTCGAGATAGCGCGCCAGCAGATCCACCTCCAGATTGACCCGGGTCCCCGCCGCGTAAGTGTCCATGATGGTCTCTTTCAAGGTATGGGGCACGATGTTGAGATGGAAGCGGGCCCCTTCCACGCCGTTCACCGTGAGGCTGGTGCCGTCCACGGCGATGGAGCCCTTGTGGGCGATGTAGCGGGCCAGCTCCGGCGGCGCTTCGAGGGTGAATCGCACCGAGCGGGCGTCCTCGCGCCGGTCGATCACCGTCCCCAGCCCATCCACATGGCCGCTCACCAGATGGCCTCCCAGCCGGGTGGCGAGCGTCAGCGCCTTCTCCAGGTTCACCGGACTGCCCGGCCGCAGTCCGCCCAGCGAGGTGAGCGAGAGGGTCTCGCGGGAGACGTCGGCCACGAAGCCGTCCCCCGGCAGCTCCACCGCAGTGAGGCAGACGCCGTTGACGGCGATGCTGTCGCCCAGCCGCACGTCGCCGAGATCCAGCTTGCCGGTGCGGATGCGCAGCCGCGCGTCGCCGCCGCGGGGCTGGAGAGAGTGGACGGCACCGACGGCCTGGATGATGCCGGTGAACATGGTCAGCCCTGTTCCGGCCGCATGTGGGGAAAGAGCAGCACGTCGCGAATGGAGGGGACGTCGGCGAAGAGCATCACCAGCCGGTCGATGCCGATCCCTTCACCCGCAGTGGGCGGCAGTCCGTACTCCAGGGCGCGCACATAGTCCTCGTCGTAGTGCATCGCCTCGTCGTCGCCCGCCTCCTTCTCCTCCACCTGCCGGCGGAAGCGTTCCGCCTGATCCTCGGGGTCGTTCAGCTCGGAGAAGCCGTTGGCGATCTCCCGGCCGCCCACGAAGAACTCGAAGCGGTCGGTGACGAAGGGGTTGGTGTCGCTGCACCGCGCCAACGGCGAGACCTCCGTGGGGTACTCGGTGATGAAGGTGGGATCCTTCAGATTGTGCTCCACCGTCTTCTCGAAGATCTCGATCTGGATCTTGCCGAGCCCCCAACCCTCTTTCACCTCGATGCCCAGCCGCTCGGCATGGGCCGCCGCCTTCGCCCGATCCTCCAGGTCCTCCGGCGCGATGTCGGGATTGAAACGAAGGATGGACTCCTTCACCGTCATGCGGGCGAAGGGCTTGCCGAAATCGTAGGTTTCGCCCTGATAGGAGATCTCGGTGCTCCCCTTGATGTCGCGGGCGATGCCGCGCAGCAGCTCCTCGGTGAGGTCCATCAAATCGTGATAGTCGGCGTAGGCCTCGTAGAACTCCAACATGGTGAACTCGGGATTGTGGCGGGTGGAGAGGCCCTCGTTGCGGAAGTTGCGGTTGATCTCGAAGACCTTCTCGAAGCCGCCCACCACCAGCCGCTTGAGGTAGAGCTCCGGCGCGATGCGTAGATAGAGCGGCAGATCGAGGGCGTTGTGGTGGGTGACGAAAGGACGCGCCGTGGCGCCGCCGGGGATCACCTGCATCATGGGGGTCTCCACCTCCACGAAGCCCCGCTGCTTGAGAAAGTCGCGAACGTAGTCGATGATGCGCGAGCGCATCAGGAAAACCTCGCGCGACTCCGGATTCATGATGAGATCGAGATACCGCTGCCGGTAGCGCAGCTCGGTGTCGCTCAGACCGTGCCACTTCTCCGGCAGGGGGCGCAACGACTTGGTGAGCAGCACCGCGGTGTCGAGGTTGACGTAGAGGTCGCCCTTGCCCGATTTGTGCACCGGCCCCTCGCCGCCCACGATGTCGCCGATGTCCCAGCCCTTGATCTCGTCGAGGAGCTCCTTGGGCAGCTTCTTGCGGTCCACGTAGAACTGGATGCGCCCGCTCATGTCCTGGATCACCAGGAAAGGCCCCCGCTTGGCCATGATGCGCCCGGCCACCGCGGCGCGGCGGTCCATCGCTTCCAGCTCTTCCTTGGAATGGCCGCCCAGCTCGGCCTGCAGGTCCGCCGCCAGGTCTTTCCGCTTGAAGTCGTTGGGAAAGGGAACGCCGCGCTCGCGCAGCTTTTGCAGCTTCTCGCGGCGCTGGGCGATGAGTCGGTGTTCTTCCCGGGTCGGTTCAGTCATGATTTTCGGATCTTTGGTCGCTGTCGGTGTGATTCACGACGGGGCATGAAGAGTCAGAGCCCGCTCTTGAGGCTGGCCTCGATGAAGGGGTCCAGGTCGCCGTCCAGCACCGCCTGGGTGTTGCCCACCTCCACGCCGGTGCGCAGATCCTTGATGCGCGACTGGTCGAGAACGTAGGAGCGGATCTGACTGCCCCAGCCGATGTCGGCCTTGCTCTCCTCGAGCTCCTGCTGGCTTTCGCGCCGCTTCTGCATCTCCAGCTCGTAGAGCTTGGCCTTGAGCTGTTTCATCGCCTGCTCCTTGTTGGAGTGCTGGGAACGGCTGTTCTGGCACTGCACCACGATGCCGGTGGGCAGGTGGGTGAGGCGCACTGCCGATTCGGTCTTGTTGACGTGCTGGCCGCCGGCCCCCGAGGCGCGGTAGACGTCCACCCGGATGTCCGCCGGATTGAGGTCGATCTCCACCGAGTCGTCCACCTCCGGCGAGACGAAGACCGCCGCGAAGGAGGTGTGTCGCCGGTTGCCCGAGTCGAAAGGCGATTTGCGCACCAGCCGGTGCACGCCCGTCTCGGTGCGCAGCCAGCCGAAGGCGTAGGGACCCTCGAATTTCACCGTGGCCGACTTGATGCCCGCCACCTCGCCGGGCGAGACCTCCATCAGCTCGGTCTTGAAACCGTGCGCCTCGCCCCAGCGCAGATACATGCGCAGCAGCATCTCGGCCCAATCCTGGGCCTCGGTGCCGCCGGAACCCGCCTGGATCTCGAGAAAGGCGTTGTTGGCGTCCATCTCGCCCGAAAACATGCGCTGGAACTCCAACGCCTCCACCTCTTTTTCGAAGGCGTCCACGTCGGCGGAGACGGAAGCCAGCGCCTCTTCGTCCCCCTCCTCCGCCGACAGCTCCAAGAGCTCCTCGGCCTCGTCGAGGCCGTTGGAGATGCGCTCGATGCCTTCCACCACGTTCTCGAGCTGAGCGCGCTCGCGCCCCAGCGCCTGGGCCCGTTCAGGCTCGTTCCAGACATCGGGATCCTCCAGCTCGGCGAGTACCTCCGTCAGCCGTTCCTTCTTGCCGGCATAGTCAAAGATACCCCCTGAGGGACTCCAGGCGTTCCCTCAAATCGGCGATCTTGTTGCGGATCGGATTGATGTCCATGGTCTCCTCGAACTCGTCGGTCGCAGCCGGAAGGAAAGGTGCCGTATTCTACGGCCTCGGCGGCCGCTTGAAAAATGCAAGATGCGGAACTTCCCGCCGCGGCGACGCAGGAAGCTTTGATGCTCCGCTTTTCCTCGTAGTATATTCTCCCGATTCCTCGCCAACCCGAAACCCCAACCGAATCAGGGATGGTTCCATCGACCCTTAGCCGCTTTTCGCCGCAAAGACCGGCCGAGGAGCCGAAGGGCGAAGCGCGACGCCGCGCCGCCTTCTCTCCTTCGTCGGCCCCGCGCACACGGCGCCCATGAGCCGGAACGCGAAAGCATCCGTCGGCGAAGGCGTCGCGTGGGGCTGCGCGCTCCTTCTGCTGCTGCTCCACGGCTGCGCCGCGGTGGGGCCCGATTTCCGCCCGCCGGAAGCTCCTCCTCTGGACCGTTGGGAGACCACGCTGCGCGAGCTCATCGGCGAGAGCGCCGCCGGGGAAGCGATGGAGCTGCAAAACTGGTGGCGCAACTTGAAAGATCCGCTCCTGGAACGGCTGATCGGCGAAGCCGAACGCAACAATGCCGGGCTGCGGCAGGCGGGGCTGCGCGTCCTCCAGGCACGGGCACTCTTGGGAGCCGCGACCGCGGAGCGCCACCCACAGATCCGGCAGGGGAGCGGAGAAGCCCTTCACACCGTCCAGCACGGGCTCGACGACACCCCCGGGGTGAGCGGCCGCTACCACTCCTATTCACTCGGATTCGGCGCTGCATGGGAACTCGATTTCTGGGGAAAGTTCCGCCGCGGAGTGGAAGCCGCGGACGCCCGATTCTTCCGTTCGCTGGAGGCTCAACGAGCCATGCAGGTGCTGGTCAAGGCGCAGGTGGCCAGGCTCTATCTCCAGGCCCGCGTGCTGACGCTGCGCATCGCCATCGCGCGCAAGAACGCCGCCCTGCAGAAACGCAGCCTGGAGATCGCCACCGAGCTGTTCCACGGCGGCGACACCTCGGAGCTGGATCAACAACAGGCCAAGACCCAGTATCTCTCCACCCTGGCGACCATTCCCGAACTGGAGCGCCAGCGGCGGCAGGTGCTCGACGCTCTGGCGCTCACCCTCGGCAGGGCGCCGGAAAAGCTGCCCGAACTGGAGAACGACGGCTACCGCCTGCCGCGGGTTCCCCCGCTTCTCCTCGCCGACATCCCCAGCCGGCTGCTGCTGAGACGACCGGACGTGCGGGCGGCGGCCTGGGCGGTGGCCGACCGCTCCGCCCGCATCGGCATCGCCGAGGCCGACCTCTACCCCACCCTTCGGCTCCTGGGCAGCCTGGGCCTCTCCAGCAGCGACCTTCCCAACGTGCCGGACCTCTCTTTTCTTTCCATCGGCCCCTCCGTCACCTGGAACCTCTTCGACCAGGGGATCCTCCGCAACAACGTACGGCTGCAGGACGCCCGTCTCCAGGAAGCCCTGGAGCGCTACCGGGAAGTGGTGCTGAACGCGGCGCGCGAGGTGGAGGATGCCGCCGCGGGGCTGCTCGGCACCAGCCGGCAGGAACGGCTTCTGGCGCAGACCGTGGCTTCGGCGAAGCGGGCCCTTGCCATCGCCAACACCCGCTACCGGGAGGGATACAGCAGCTTCCAGCGGGTGCTCGACGCCCAGCGCGCCCTCTTCGCCCAGGAAGACCGGCTGGTGAGCCTGCGCGGCAGAAAACTTCAGTATCTGATCGAGCTCTACGAGAGCCTGGGCGGAGGCTGGAGGCCGGCCACCCTCGACGACATCGCGCCGCCGCGGGTCCGCAGGGAGATGCGCCGGCGCACCGACTGGGGCCCCCTCCTGGACGCTCCGCTCCCCCGCGAACTTCCTTCACCCCAGCCAACCGGAAAGCCCTCTCATGACTGAGCCGACGACCGATAGGGAGAAGAGAGCGGCCCGGCAGGTGACGCGCGCGGCCGTGGTGGTGCTGGCGGCGCTGCTGGGCACCTTCGTCTGGTATCTCTTCGCCGACCGCTACACCCCTTACACCCAGCAGGCGCGGATCGAAGGATTCGTGGTGGGCGTGGCGCCCAAGGTATCCGGGGTGATCACCAAGGTGTGGGTGGTGAACGATCAGCAGGTCCAAGCCGGCGACCGCCTGTTCCAGATCGAGCGCGCCCCCTACGAGATCGCACTGGCCCGCGCCAAGGCCCAGGTGGCGGAGGCTCGGGCGCAGCTGGAGGCCGCGCGGGCCGCCGTGGCGGTGGCGCGATCGCGCCTCGCCTCCGCCGAGGCCGGGGCGGAAAAGGCGAAGCAGGATGCCGAGCGCCAGAAGCGGCTGCGGCGTCGGGACAGCGGCACCGTCTCATTGCGGCGGGTGGAGATCGCCCAGGCCTCCCTGAAGGAGGCGGTGGCCAAGGTGCGGGGCGCCGAGGCCGACCTGAGAAAGGCGCAGGAGCAGCAGGGCAGCGCCCGGCAGAAGCTGGAAGCCGCCCTCGCCGGAGTCCGGCAGGCCCGGCTGGACCTGGACAACACCCTGGTGCGGGCCAGCGGCGGCGGCACCGTCACCGATCTCCAGGCCCATGTGGGCCGCTACGCGGGCAAGGGGCAGGCGGTGCTCACCCTGGTGGCCACGAAGGAGTTGTGGATCCAGGCCCGCTTCACCGAAAACAATCTTGGCCATCTGCGGGCGGGCACGCCCGTGGAATTCGTTCTCGACGCGCTGCCCGGCCGGGTGTTCGAAGGAGTGGTGGCCACCATCGGCCCCGGCGTCTCCGCCTGGAAGCGGCCGGCGCCCGGCACCCTGCCCACCGTCACCAACTCGCGCGAATGGCTGCGCCGGGCGCAACGCTTTCCGGTGGTGATCCGCTTCTCCAGGGAGCAGAGGGGATTGCAAGAGGAGCAGCTGCGCGTTGGCGGGCAGGCGGAGGTGATCGCCTACACGCCGGAGAGCCGTCTTTTGAAGCCCCTGGGCCGGCTCTTCATCCGCTTCATGAGCTGGCTCTCCTATCTCTACTGAAGGCACGCCATGGAGCCCAAGGCCCGCCACGTGCTCCGCTTCGCCCTGGTGACGGCGCTCTCCGCCACCGCCGCCGAGGCCCTGGGCCTCACCTACGCCTTCTTTCCGCCGGTGCTGGCGATCCTGCTGGCCGCCTCCCCCGGCGCTCCCATGCGGCCGAAATCGCTGGCGGTGCTGGTGTCGGTGATTCTGCTGACCATGGGAACGGGGCTGTTGCTGATTCCCTTTCTTCGACATCAGCCCCTGTTGGGCGTCGTTCTGGCGCTGCTGGGGCTCTACGCCGCCTCCTGGCTGATGGTGCATTGGCGCCAGGACGCCCTGGGCCTCTTTCTCGCCACCGGCTTCCTGCTCGTCTCCGCCCTCGGCGTCCTCGACGAGGGCCTGGCCCGGCTGATGATCGAATCGCTGGCCGGCGGCATGGTGCTCGCGGTCTTTTTTCAGTGGCTGACCCACCCTTTTCTGCCGGGAGAGGAGCAGCCGCTTCCCCCGAAACACCCGCTTCCAGAGCTGGAACGATCGAAATGGCTCGCCACCCGCAGCGTGCTGGTGGTCTTTCCCGTCTGGATGGTGGCGCTCACCGATCCTTTCCGCTGGCTTGCGGTACTCACCAAGGCGCTGACACTTGGCCAGCAGGGTTCCCGCGAGGACGCGCGCTACACGGGGCTGGAGATGGTGGGCGCCACTTTGCTGGGCGGTGGGCTGGCGCTCCTCTTCTGGGGATTACTCGGCATTCTGCCCAACCTCTGGATTCTCTTTCTCCTGGCCCTGCTCGTCGGGCTCTGGGGCGGCGCCAAGATCCACGGCGTGCGGACGAGCCGTTTTCCGCCGACCTTCTGGATGAGCGCCTTGATGACCTTCTGGATACTGCTGATGCCCGCCATCGCCGACTCCGCGGCGGGCAAGGATGTCTATCAGGCCTTCTTTCTGCGTTTTTCCCTCTTTCTCGGCGTCACGCTCTACGCCTGGTTCAGCATGGCGCTTCTGGAAGAGTGGCGCAGACGCCGTAGACTCCGCAAAGAGGCGCGGGGCGCGAGAGCCGCAACAAGCGTACAATAGCCGCCGATTCCCATTCCGCAGCAAGGATTCCCACCGCCCGTGACTCCACCCAAAAATAAAAAGGCATCGCGCCGGCGCGACCCTTACCGGGCGCGCGAAGCGCGCAAATACGCCAACCCCATTCCCAGCCGGGAGTTCATCATGGAGACCCTGGAAGCCCAGGGCGCCCCCATCAAGTTCGAAGAGCTGGCCCGCAAGCTGGAGCTGAAGGATCCCAAGCAGCTGGAGGCGCTCTCTTTCCGCGTCAAGGCCATGTTGCGCGACGGCCAACTGGTGAAGAACCGGCGCGGCGGCCTCTGCGTGGTCAACCGCAAGGATCTCATCGTCGGCCGGGTCATTGCCCATCCCGACGGCTTCGGCTTCGTCAAGCCCGACGACGGCGGCGAGGATCTGTTCCTGTCGCCGCGGGAGATGCGCTCCCTCTGGAACGACGACCGGGTGGTGGTTCAAGTCACCGGCATGGACCGGCGCGGCCGTCGCGAAGGCAGCCTGGTGGAGATCCTCGAGCGCGCCCACCACCAGGTGGTGGGAAGGGTGCACATGGAAATGGGCGTGGGCTTCCTGGTGCCCGACAACAAGCGCATGACCCACCGCGTCATCATCCCCGACGAGCACATGGGCGGAGCCCGCGAAGGGCAGATGGTGGTGGTGGAGATCCTCGAACACCCCACCCAGTGGCGCCAACCCATCGGCAAGGTGATCGAGGTGCTCGGCGACCATCTGGCGCCGGGCATGGAGACCGATGTGGCCATCCGCGCCCACGACATTCCCGTGGTCTGGCCCGAGGAGGTGGAAGCGGAGATCGCCGAGCTCACCGAGGAGGTGCCGGAGGAGGCCAAGGAGGGGCGGGTGGATCTGCGCAAGTTGCCCCTGGTGACCATCGACGGCGCCGACGCCCGCGACTTCGACGACGCCGTTTTCTGCAAGCGCACGCCCAAGGGGTGGAAACTGCTGGTGGCCATCGCCGACGTCTCCGCCTATGTGACGCGCGGCTCGGCGCTGGACCGGGAAGCCTACAAGAGGGGCAACTCCACCTATTTCCCCGACCGGGTGATCCCCATGCTGCCGGAGCTCCTCTCCAACGGTCTCTGTTCCCTCAACCCCCATGTGGACCGGCTCTGTCTGGTGGCCGAGCTCTTCATCAGCCGCGAAGGCAAGATCCAGCGCTCGCGCTTCTACGACGGGGTGATGCGCTCGGCGGCCCGCCTCACCTACGACGAAGTGGCGCGCATGCTCTATCGAAAAGACGAGCCGCTGCGCAAACGTCACCGACGGCTGCTGCCCCACCTGGAGGAGCTGGACCGGCTCTACCGCGCGCTCCATCGCGCCCGGGAAAAACGCGGCGCCATCGACTTCGAAACGGTGGAGACCCGCTTCCTCTTCAACGAAGAGGGGAAGCTCGAGGCCATCGTCCCCTACGAACGCAACGACGCTCACCGCATCATCGAAGAGTGCATGCTGGCGGCCAACGTGGCGGCGGCGCGCCTGCTCGAGCGCAAAAAGATCCCCACTCTCTACCGGGTCCACGAGCGGCCGAGCGAAGAGAAGCTCAACGAGCTGCGGGAGTTCCTCGGCCGGCTCGGCCTCCATCTCGGCGGCGGCGACGAACCTACGGCCAAGGACTATGCAAAACTGCTGCAACAGGTGCAGGGGCGGCCCGACGCCCACATGATCCAGACGGTGTTGCTGCGCTCCATGATGCAGGCGGTCTACTCTTCGGAGAACATCGGCCATTTCGGTCTGGCCTTTCCCGCCTACACCCACTTCACCTCGCCCATCCGCCGCTATCCCGACCTGCTGGTGCACCGGGCCATCCGCCACCTGCTCACCGAAAAGAAGGCGGAGACCTTCCCCTACTCCTTCCCTGAGATGGCCACCATGGGCGAGCACTGCTCCATGACCGAGCGCCGCTCGGACGAGGCCACCCGCGACGCCGCCGACGCCCTCAAGTGCGAATTCATGCTGGACAAGGTGGGCGAGTCCTACGAAGGGGTCATCGTCAGCGTCAACAGCTTCGGCATCTTCGTGGAGCTGAAGGATCTCTACATCACCGGGCTGGTGCACATCACCCAGCTCGATCACGACTTCTTCCACTTCGATCCGATTTCGCACAAGCTCATTGGCGAACGCACTGGAAGGACCTACCAGCTGGGCGACGCCGTCCAGGTGGTGGTGGCGGCGGTGAGCCTGGACGACCGCAAGATCGACCTCGCCCTGGCCAAGCGCGAAGGACGAGCGGAGAAGCGCAAGGGCCGGGGGCGCCGAGACGAGCGCCGACGCCGCCGGTGAGGGTTCGGTCACGCTCTCCGCGGTCGAAGAAGGGCGCCGGATGACCGGAGAGCGGCTCATCGCCGGCATCCACGCAGTGCGGGCCGCCTTGAGGCACGGGGCCGGCTCGCTGCGAAGGGTGTGGTACGATCCCGCCCGCCGCGACCGGAGGCTGGGGCGGCTGCTGACGGAACTGCGACGCGCCGGCGCGCCGTTGCAGGCCGCCGACCGCGCCACCCTCGACCGTCTCGCCGAGGGCGCCGCCCACCAGGGCGTGGTTGCCGAGGCGGCCCTGCCCGCCGGCCAGGACGAAAAAGCGCTGGAGCGGCTGCTCACCGGCCTGACCGAGCCCCCCTTCTTGCTGGTGCTCGACGGCGTGCAGGATCCCCACAACCTGGGGGCCTGCCTGCGCAGCGCCGACGCCGCCGGCGTCCATGCGGTGATCGCCCCCCGCGACCGCGCCGCCGGTCTCACGCCGGTGGCCTGTAAGGTGGCGTCGGGCGCCGCCGAATCGCTCCCCTTCGTTCAGGTGACCAACCTGGCCCGCACCTTGCGACGTCTGCGCGAAGCGCACGGCGTCTGGGTGGTGGGCACCGCCGGCGACGCCGACACCCTGCTCTACGACGCCGATCTGCGGGGCCCCCTGGCCCTCGTCATGGGTGGAGAAGAGAAAGGACTGCGCCGCCTCACCCGCGAACAGTGCGATCGGCTGGCGCGCCTGCCCATGGCCGGGGCGGTGGAAAGCCTCAACGTCTCGGTGGCCGCCGGCGTGGCGCTCTTCGAAGCGGTGCGTCAGCGCAGGGCTTGAAAAGCGCCGCAGCCATCCCCATGTAAAAAATGCCGGTCCTTCCCCTGAGGGAAAGGCTGGAAAATTCCTTCGTGGAATCTTCCATTTCAGCGATTTCGCTTTACGCCCTTTTTCCACTTGCCGGAGTGGCATGCGCAGCTCCTCCGCCCTTTCGACAGCCGCGCTGATGCCGCCCCGTCAAATGGAGTGGTTCCACGATCCATCTGTTTGTTTTCTTTTGAGTTTCACTGAAGTTCACGTGAGGTTCGATTGCAAATGGACAAGATCAGGATCGCTATCGTCGGCATGGGCAACTGTGCCAGCTCGCTCATTCAGGGCATCCACTACTACAAGGACAAGGATCCGGCCGAAGCCATCGGCCTGATGCATCCGGTGATCGGCGGCTACGGCCCTTCGGACATCGAAGTGGTGGCCGCCTGGGACATCGACAAGCGCAAAGTGGGCAAGGATGTCGCCGAGGCCATCTTCGAGAAACCCAACTGCACCACCGTCTTCTGCCCCGACATCCCCGAAACGGGCGTGAAAGTGGAGATGGGCCGCGTCTTGGACGGCTTTTCGGAACACATGCGGGAGTATCCCGAGGCACGCACCTTCGTGGTCGCCGAAGCGCCCCAGCCCGACAAGGAGCAGGTGGTGCGCCGTCTGAAAGAGAGCGGCGCGGAGGTGCTGCTCAACTATCTGCCGGTGGGTTCGGAGGAGGCGACCCGATTCTACGCCGAGTGCGCGCTGGAGGCGGGAGTCGCCTTCGTCAACAACATCCCCGTTTTCATCGCCTCCGACCCGGAATGGGCCGCCCGTTTCGAGGAGGCCGGTCTTCCCATCATCGGCGACGACATCAAAGCCCAGGTGGGCGCCACCATCACCCATCGCACCCTCACCGATCTCTTCGCCAAACGCGGCGTCAAGCTCGAGCGCACCTACCAGCTCAACACCGGCGGCAACACCGACTTCCTCAACATGCTCAACCGCTCTCGGCTCGCCTCCAAGAAAGAGTCCAAAACCGAGGCGGTGCAGGCGGTGGCCGCCGAGCGCCTCGACGAGGAGAACATCCATGTGGGCCCCAGCGACTACGTCCCCTGGCAGAAGGACAACAAACTCTGCTTCATCCGCATGGAGGGCAAGCTCTTCGGTGACGTGCCCATGAACCTGGAGCTGCGCCTTTCGGTGGAGGATTCGCCCAACTCGGCGGGCGTGGCCATCGACGCGGTACGCTGCGCCAAGCTGGCGCTGGAGCGCGGGCTGGCGGGCGTTCTCCACGCCCCTTCCAGCTATTTCTGCAAGCACCCGCCGCGCCAGTACACCGACGACCAAGCCTACCGACTGATGGAAGCCTTCATCGCCGGCGAGGAGGGCAAACTCCATGAAGTGCCTGATACTGGCCGCGGGGAGCGGCAGTCGGCTGCGGCGGCGGGCTGACAGCAAACCGCTCTTCCCTCTCCTGGGAGTGCCACTCATCGAGCGGACCATCCGCTCCGCGCAAGCAGCCGGAGCGGATGACTTCGTGGTGATCACCGGACACCGAGCGCAACCTTTGCGCGCCTTTCTACACCGCTTGTCGGGCCGCATCGGCGCGCCCATCGCCACGGTGCACAACGCCCGCTGGCGGGAGGCCGGAAACGGCGTTTCGGTGTCGGCGGCCGAAGGAAAGATCGAAGAGCCCTTCCTGCTGCTGATGGCAGACCATCTCTTCGACCCGGAGCTGCCGCGCCGGCTCATGGAAGCCGGCGCGCCCGAAAACGGGCTCCGCCTGGCGGTGGACGGCAACCGCACCAACCCGCTGGTGGATCTGGAAGACGTCACCAGGGTGCGACGCGAGGGAGAGCGCATCGTCGAGATCGGCAAGGGACTGGAATGGTACGACGGCTTCGACACCGGGCTCTTCCTCGCCACGCCCGCGCTCTTCGAGGCCCTGCGAGAGGCGCAGGCGGAGGGCGACACCACCCTTTCGGGCGGCGTGCGCCGGCTGGCCGCCCGGGGAAAGGCGCTGGCGCTGGACGTCACCGGCGGCTTCTGGTGCGACTTGGACGACGAAGCGGCTCTGAAGAAGGCCGAAGCCGTCCTGCTCCAGCGGGCGGGCGGAAAGGAGCGCGACGGACCGGTGGCCCGCTGGATCAACCGGCCCCTTTCCATTCGCCTGTCGCGGTGGCTGGCGCGACTGCCGGTGACCCCTAACCAGATCTCGCTGCTCAGCTTCCTGGTTTCGCTGCTGGCCGCCGGCCTTTTCATGCAGGAGGGCTATCCGGCCTTGGCGGCGGGAGGCGTGCTGGCCCAGCTGGCTTCGATCATCGACGGCTGCGACGGCGAGATCGCCCGACTCAAATATCTCGGCAGCGACTATGGCGGTTGGCTGGACGCGGTGCTCGACCGCTACGCCGACGCCCTGCTGCTCTTCGGCCTCACCTGGCACCAGCTCCACATGGGCGGTGGCGACGCCGTCTTGGCGGCGGGCTTCCTGGCCATCGTCGGCTCCTTCATGGTGAGCTACACCGCCGACAAATACGACGGCCTCATGCGCGAAAAAGGGGGCGGCCGCTTCCGCATCGGCCGGGACGTGCGGGTCTTCGTACTCTTCCTCGGCGCCCTGTCGAACCAGGTCACCGCCGTCCTGACGCTCATCGCCGCCGTGATGAACCTGGAAACCCTGCGCCGGCTGGTGGTGTGCCGTGGATAGTTTCGAATGCGCCCGCCGGCGCATTCTCGAACGGGTGGCGCGTTCGCAAGTCCCCGAGGATCCGCGCCACGCCGAAAACACCCTGGAGTGGCTTTTGCGGCTGGAACCCGACGCCGATCCCGCTCTGCGGCTGGCCGCTCTCGGCCACGACATTGAGCGGGCGAGAAGCGGCCGGCTGCGGCGCGAGGCGTTCGGCGATTACGACCTTTTCAAGGCGGCCCACGCCCGGGAAGGCGCGCGGCTTCTGGAGCCTCTGTTGCGCGAGTGCGGAGTCGATGAAGCGGTGATCGAGGAGACCTGCCGGCTGGTGGAAAAGCACGAGAGCGGCGGCGATCCTCGCGCCGACCTGCTGCGGGAAGCCGACAGTCTCTCTTTCTTCGAGGTGAATCTACCCCTCTACCACCGGCGGGAAGGAGACGCGGAAACCTTGCGCCGCTGCCGCTGGGGGCTTTCCCGGCTCTCCGCCCGGGGACGCGAGATTCTCGCCGAACATCCACCCGACGATCCCCACCTGGCGCGCCTCCTCCGCTCCGCCGCGAAGGGAACCCCTTCTCTTTAGGCGGCAGCCGGATTGGGAGTCCAGGACCTTTCTCGCCCTGGAAAAGCCCGACCATGCAAAAAACCCGATCACCTGCCAGGCGATCGGGTTTTCCATAGGATTTGGTAGCGGGGGCAGGATTTGAACCTGCGACCTTCGGGTTATGAGCCCGACGAGCTGCCAGACTGCTCCACCCCGCAACTGACGGCGCACATGATACTCAACTCGGAAGGTTTTGCAAGCCCGGCACGAAAAATCCGAAAACGGAGGGCCGCCGGCGAATGGAGACGCCTTCGTCGCCCACCGGGTCACTGCCATTCAGGAAGAAAGGGTGCGCGATCCGCCGGCGGCGGATGCTGTCTCCTCTTTTTTCGATTCATGCAGGCCGTACTTGCGAATGAGCCGGTAGACCTGCCGTTCGCTGATTCCCATCACCTGCGCGACCGTGGCCCGATGGCCGGAATATTTTTCGAGAAGCATGCGCAGATAGCTGGCTTCGATCTGCTCGAGAGTCGGTTCGGTGGAGGCGGGAAGATCCAGCTGAAACCGTTGTTCCTCGGGTTGACAGGCCCGAAAAGTGAGATGTTGTTCGCGGATGGTGCGCTGATTCCGGGAAAGGATGATCGCTCTTTCCACCACGTTTTTCAGTTCCCGCACATTGCCCGGCCAATCGTAGGCGACCAGCTTGCGCATGGCGCTTTGGGTGACCTTTTTTTTGACCCGCATGGAAAAGTCGTGATTCCGCAGGAAATGTTCCACCAGGAAGGGAATGTCTTCGCGACGCTCTCGCAACGGCGGAGTGTAGATCGTAAAGGCTTCGAGGCGGTAGTAGAGATCGGCGCGAAAACTGCCCTCCTCCGCCATCTTTTTCAAATCCCGGTTGGTGGCGGCGACGATCCGCACATCGGCGGGAAGGTCGCGGGTTCCTCCCACCCGACGAAATTTTCCGGTTTCGAGCACCCGTAAGAGCTTCGCTTGGATCGGCGCGGGGATTTCGCCGATCTCGTCCAGGAAAAGAGTGCCTCCCGCCGCCCCTTCGATGAGCCCCTGCTTTCTGCGATCCGCCCCCGTGAAAGCCCCCTTTTCATGGCCGAACAGTTCCGATTCGAAGAGGTTCTCCTGAAGGGTACAGCAATCCACCGCCACGAAGTTCCTCTTGGCGCGGGGGCTGGATTCGTGAATGGCGCGCGCAACCAGCTCCTTGCCCGATCCGCTCTCCCCCAGAACCAGCACGGTCATGTCGCTGGGCGCCACCGCCTCGATGAGCTCGGTGACGCGAGCCAACGCCTCGCTCTCGCCGATCATGAAGGAGTGGATTCCGCTCTTCGCCTCCAAGCGCGACTTGCAGAACCGATGGTCCGCGCGCAACGCCTCGGTCTCCAACACGCGCTGAACGATGAGCAAGAGTTCATCGCCGCTCACCGGCTTGGTGAGATAGTCGGCGGCGCCGGCGCGCATCGCTTCCACCGCGCTCTTCACCGTTCCGAACGCCGTAAGGACGATGACCGGCGGAGCCTCCCCTCCCAATTCCAGCCTGGAAAGGCAGTCGCCGTCCGGCAGGCGCACGTCGGAAATGATCAGATCGGGTTCATGCTGCCTCATTTCACGGTCAGCCTGCTCCAAGCTGTGGACTCCCACCACATGGTAGCCC
>Ga0256841_1000600_pt1 | contig 35737 bp, 33 predicted proteins | sample 356308metaG_FD_185971 | JGI IMG/M metagenome (GOLD analysis project Ga0256841, IMG submission 185971) | Hydrothermal vent microbial communities from Mid Atlantic Ridge, Atlantic Ocean - 356-308 | ecosystem: Environmental > Aquatic > Marine > Hydrothermal vents | place: Atlantic Ocean: Mid... | reverse complement strand
AAAATTCCCGGCGTTACCGGCGTTGGTGTTGGAAAACATAACGGTAAATTTGTAATCAGAATATTGGTCTCCAAAAAAAATAAAGAATTAATAGAGAAAATTCCCGCATCAATTGAGGGAATTGATATATATGTGAAATTTACGGATGAAATCACCGGAAATTAAAAACAATCTGCAAGTTTGTATTCAAACATTAACAATTCAACTTTTCTTGCCGATAATTGAGTTAGAAAATTTAACAAAAATACTTTTACCTTACATATATGTCAGCAGAACTGGAATTGGTTTACCGGCTCGTTAAAGAGTTAAAGAAAATCAGAAACAAATTACCCGAATGGGCAAGGGCTTACAGAACAGAGCAATTCGGAAAAGCTCAGGAAATCGAGATGATGCAAAAAGCCCTTGAGATTGATAAACTCCTTCGCTTCTTGAGTGTGGATTGGATAGAAGAAGATAATTCAAAATAATTCCTCCGTAAAACATTTCCCGCTTTCAACAATATTCTTAATTTTCCAAATTTCTGTTATATTTGCACATTTACAATTAATGCTTGAGGTGTAACATCGCACGGAAAAACGAACAAAACAGTGTAATTGAAAAAATTGTTTCCCTCTCGAAACGAAGGGGATTTGTATTTCAATCGAGTGAAATTTACGGCGGCTTAAACGGTTGCTGGGATTACGGTCCGCTTGGCGTTGAGCTGCTTAACAATATTAAAAGCGAATGGTGGAAAGCAATGACCTACCGCGACGATGTGGAAGGACTGGATGCGGCAATACTGATGCACCCGAAAGTTTGGGAAGCCTCAGGGCATGTGGAAAACTTTACCGATCCGATGATTGATTGTAAACAATGCAAAGCACGTTTCAGGTTGGATACACTTGCCGAGTTCCTTTCCGGTAAACGGAAAGAAAAAGCAATTAAACAACTCGTGCAAAATTTGGAAGAAATAAATTCCGACTTGCTGCCGGAATTAAAAGAAATTGTTTCTGCTGATTTGGAATTAAACGATAAATTTACCTCCATTCTCGAAAAAGATAAATTAAGTGAAGCTCTTCTTTCGCTTGTAAGCTGCCCGCAATGCGGAACAAAAAATTCATTTACCAAACCGCGCAGTTTTAATTTGATGTTCAAAACTTTTTTGGGTCCGGTTGAAAAAGAGGGAAATGCAATTTATTTGCGACCCGAAACTGCCCAGGGAATTTTCGTTAATTTTCTGAACGTCCAAAATGCAAGCAGGCAAAAGCTTCCGTTCGGTATTGCTCAAATCGGTAAAGCTTTCCGTAATGAAATTAACACTAAGAACTTTTTGTTCCGCACACGGGAATTCGAACAAATGGAAATGCAATATTTCGTTAAACCGAGTGACGATAAAAAATATTATGATCAATGGAAAGAAATTAGAATGAATTGGTACAAATCACTCGGAATGACGCCGGAAAAATTACGCTATCATGATCATCCCGAAGATAAATTGGCACACTACGCAAAGGAAGCCACCGATATTGAATATCAATTCCCATTCGGCTGGGGTGAAATAGAAGGGATACATAACCGGACGGATTTCGACTTAAGACGCCACGAAGAATTTTCGGGGAAATCACAAAAATATTACGATGAAGAATTAAAAGAAAAATACATTCCTTATATTATCGAAACTTCTGCGGGTGCAAGCCGGGCATTCATGGCTTTTCTGGTGGATGCTTATCACGAAGAGGAAGTAAAAGGTGAAAAACGGGTTGTATTGAAATTTCATCCTAAGCTGGCGCCAATTAAAGCCGCAATTTTACCTTTGGTCAATAAAGACGGTATGCCTGAAATTGCAAAGAAAATCGAAACGGAATTACGCCCGCACTTAAAAGTGTTTTACGACGATAAAGGCGCAATAGGAAGAAGATACCGGCGTCAGGATGAAGCCGGCACGCCTTTCTGTATTACTGTCGATTCCCAAACACTGGATGACAATACGGTTACGGTCCGGGAACGCGATTCCATGCAACAAGTGAGAATTAAAATTCCGGAAATTCTGGATTATCTCATCGTCAAATTGAAATAAGCGGAAAGCAGAGTCAAACCGGTTTAATGCCGGGATATGTTGACGGAATTTCAAAATTTATAAATTCAATTAGTTTAATATTAATGAAAACCGTAAAGCGGTCGTTAAAAAATCCGGCGTTGGTTTGGACTTTTATATTTTTCTTTGCCGGAATAACAAATGCGCAAAGTAAAGAAACGGTAAACGTAACCGTCCGTGAAGTGCTGCAAAAATATGTTGAAGCAACCGGTGGAAAAAATAATTTGTTAAAAGTTAAAGATAAAACGGTTGTGCTTGAATCGGTTAACAGTGGAATTAAAGTACAAATTGTCATCAAACAGAAAGCTCCCGGAAAATTTTTTCAAACAATCGACTTTGGAACGACCGAATATGAAACGGTCTTCGACGGTTCACATGCGAAAATTGTTGCAATGGGACAAGAAGAGCGGTTGACCGGAAAACAATTGGAATTGTTAAAAATCCGTGCCCTGATGTATTTACCGGTTCAATTTGAAAAATCCGGTTTGAAACCCGAATTGACGGGAGTTGTACGGATAAACGGAAATGATGTTTATAAGGTAACTTTCAAAACCCCCTCGGGTACCGGATTCGTGCAATATTTCGATAAAAAAAGCGGTCTTAAAATAAGAGAAGAATTTCCTTTGATTATGAATAATCAAAAATTTAATGAAATCACGGAGTTCGGAGATTACCACGAAGTAAGGGGAGTGAAATATCCATTTAAGTTAATTCAAAAAGCAGGGGATTCTTCAGTGGAATTTAACGTTAAATCCATAGAAATAAACTCCGGTTTGGATGACAATCTGTTTGCGGCCGATTGAAACGTGCGGAAAAATAATGCGCGATATTTAAATAAACAGATATTTAAGAAATGAAAAAACGTAATATTTCGGTAATCGTATTCGATCTCGGGAACGTTTTAATTCCGTTCGACTACTCCGGCTTTTTGCAGGAATTGAACGACAGACAAAACGGGTTGGGTGATGAATTTGTTCTGCGATATAAAAACGAATATAACATTCACCGCGATTTTGAAAAGGGGAGGTTAAGCAAAACCGGATTTTTGGAAATCATGATGGAATGGACAAATTATCAAATGACCGAGGAAGAGTTTTGTCATTACTTTTCCGATATTTTTACCTTAAATGAAGATGTTGCCGGTTTATTACCCGGATTGAAAAATAATTATACTCTGGTTCTCCTTTCCAACACCAATGAAATTCATATGGAATACGGTTGGAAAAAATATGATTTTTTGAAATACTTCGATAAGTTGATTTTATCGCATCAAACCGGTGCAGCCAAACCGGAGCAAGAGATTTACAAAGCCGTTGAAGAATTTACCGGCAAACCTGCTGAGGAACATATTTTCATTGATGATATAAAAGAATACACTGAAGCCGCGAAAAAATTGGGATGGGATGCAATTCATTATACCGGTTTTAATAATTTAAAATCGGAATTTTTGAAAAGAAACATTATTCCCGGTGGATTTGCTTCCGGTTAATTGCCGGTTTCTTCCGCTATCCATTGTTTCCATATCTCCGGTTGATATCCGAGCGTGACCTTTGTACCGTTTCGTACAACAGGCGTCTTAAATAATAACGGGTTTTCCAAAAGTTCGGTTTCCGTATCGTAAACCATATACTGCAAATTTCTTTTTTTGAATTCCTTCCCGTTTTTATCGATTAATTCTTCGAGTGGTATTGCATGTTTTATATTCTCCAGCTCGCCTTTGCTGATTCCTTTTTCGTTAAGATTACGAAAATGATATTTTATTCCGCGTTCCTTGAAAAACCGTTCCGCCTTTTTTGTGTCATTGCATTTTTTCGTTCCGAAAATTTGAATATTCATTTGCCCGCCTTTGTTTGTTATAAAATCCGGAAATATAAAAAACAAATTAATAAAAATAACATTATTGAAATGGAACGGCGCCTTTAAAACCGGAACATCCTGAATTTGCTTTGAAACTTTATTTGGCTTATTTGAGTAGAAAACAATATATTTCAAAATTCAAAACGGTTACGGATTTGAGATTGAACGGAAAAATTATTTTAAAGTTAAAAATAAAGATTTTATTAATATTATTTTTAAGCATATCTGCTGTTAGTTCCGCCCAGCTTAACGATTCGCAGTTCGATTCATTAATAACCGCCGGAATTTACCAGATTTACAATATCAAATTTGAACAGGCTGAAAAAACATTCGAGCTTGTCCGGCGTAAATATCCGCATCACCCCGCAGGAAAATTTTTCGATGCAATGATTGTTTGGTGGAAAATAATGCTCGATACAAAAAACGAAAGCTACGACGATATTTTTGTGGATAAATTGGAAAATGTTATCGCTATGTGCGACAGTATTTTAGACGAAGATCCCGGAAACATCGACGCAATGTTTTTCAAAGGTGGCTCGCTCGGCTTCCGCGGCAGATTGTATGCTTTGCGGAAAGAATGGCTGAATGCCGCTTTGGACGGGAAAGACGCTCTTCCTCTGGTTTACAAGGTTTACGAGTTGGATCCGGAGAATGTGGAGGTTAAACTAGGTTTCGGTATTTATAATTACTACGCAAAAGCAATTCCGGAAAAATATCCGTTTATCAAACCTGTGATGATTTTCTTTCCCGAAGGTAATAAAGAATTGGGAATTAAACAGTTGAAAGAAGTTGCGCAGCGTGCAAAATATGCGAAAATTGAAGCACGGTTTTTTCTGCTGACTTTGTATTATCAATATGAAGAGAAATATAATCAAGCACTGTATTATGCCAAAATGCTCGTTAATGATTTTCCCGATAATCCTACATTTCAAAGATATTACGGGCGGATTTACGTTCGCAAGGGTGATTACAAAAGCGCAGTTTCGGTCTTCGGAAACATTTTAGCCAAATGTAAAGCCGGACTTACCGGATACACTGAAAAAGTTGAACGTGAAGCGGTTTATTATATCGGTGTGAAATACGATATTGATAAAAAACTCGATTCCGCACTTGTAATGTTTAACCGTTGTGTGGAACTTTCCGGAAAAATCGACGGTGACGAACCCTCCGGTTTTCAAGTAAATGCAGTCTTGTATTTGGGAATGGTATATGACCAGCTTAATCAGAGGGAGAAAGCAATTGCACAGTACAAAAAAGTTTTGGCTATGGACGAGTATAAAAATTCACATGAGCGCGCGGAAAAATATTTGAAGCGTCCTTACTTGCATTAAAATGAAGTGGTTACACCGATTCTGTGTAGTGCTCCGATAAAGCCCATCGATGAATAAGCATAATCGATATGATATTCTTTTACAACGAAACCCACGCCTATGCTGAATCCGGCAATTCCTGCGGTTGTCCCGATTTTAAGTTCGCGCCGTTTTTCGTTATCGTAACCAAAACGCAAACGCAAAACTTTAGAAAGCCGGAATTCACCGCCAACGGTAAATTGCTTGAAACGGTCTTTCTCTTCGTTCAATTTATTTAAAGAAACATAGAAGGTGAAGGGCAAATGTTCAAGTGTTTTTGAAACCCCGATTCTTATATCCAGCGGTAACTCTTCCCGCGTGCTGTAAAAATATTTTATTTGGGTTCCGGCATTAAGAATAGATAAGCCGAAATTCCATTTACTGCCCGGAATTGTGTATTGTAATCCGAGGTCGAATCCTATGCCGGTTGAGTATCTGTCGGCAATTGAAGAATAGATGAATTTTGTATTTACACCGTAATAAAAATTGTTGCCCAACTCGTTTGAATAACCAATTGTCAAAGCAAATTCACCGGCACCGAATTTACCGGTTTTCTCTCCGAATTCGTTTGCTTCGGTGAAACTTCCGTAATTGATATATTGAATACCGGCTCCGAATCTTCCGATGCCCTCGAACAATTGGGAATATGCCAAGCTAACAGAATTTATATCCAATAAATGTTTTAAGAAGGAAAACGAGGCCGGTTTCTTTTCCAATTGTGCAATTCCGGCCGGATTGTAAAATATTACGTTCGGGTCATCGTTGTTCGATACGAAACTGCCGGCTAACGCCGCAGCGCGCGGACTGGTATCGAGACGGAGAAATTCAAAAGTGTTCTGCGCAAATATTACATTCGAAATTAAAACCAATAAAATCAGTTTCTTCATTAACTCCTCAAAATTTACGAGACGATATTAAATATAAAAAAAATTAATGGCAAGGTAATTAATTTTTCAGCCGGATTTTCCCATTGTAGAAAATGGGATTTATTTAAAGTGCAACGGAACTTTATCCGCTTACGTGCCGTTTAAGTAAGAAGTTGATTTATATTAACCTTGATTGGCACTTTACATCTAAGTAAATTTGAAACCGGATAAGTAAAACTTAAACGGAATGCCTGATTTATGATTCGTTACGTTTTTTTTATGTCAATTATGTTGTGTACGGTGCTGCATGGGGAACTTTCTGCACAGCCGGAGTCAAACATGGAAGTGATTAATTCCCTTTTGGATAAATCGGTTGATATGATTTTCCCTTCCGTTGAAAATAGCGGAGAATTGTTATTTGAATACAACTCGCCGCCACAATTGAAACGGTTCGAAAACAGAATAGTTTACGCATTGACCGGGAAGGGGATTAATGTTTTAAAAAATAAACCGTCCGGCTTGAAATTAAATTATGCTTTGGATGATGTTTCGGTGGATTTTTCCGAAGCATTCCGTGAAAGTTTTTTAGGCGGATATAAAACCGAAAGAAAAATAAAAATATCGGGAAGTTTTATTTTGTACGAAAACGGAAAAGTTTCGAAAGGTAAATACTTTAATCTTCTCAAAGCCGATACGCTGGATTATGAAAATATCAACGATTTCAATAACGGTTTTGTTGCAGAAATTGAAAAACCCGGGATACCGTTTTTCGACAGTCTCCTCGAGCCGGTAATTGCTCTTGGAACCGTAGCGGTTGCAATTTTTCTGTTTTTCACGGTCAGATCGAACTAAGATTACCGATTTGAGAGGTGAAAAAAAATAGTTAGTTTTACAGTTTGAATTTAATACGGAATGTTTATGAATTACGGAAAATACGTCGTTTTAATATTAATGATTTTTGTATGGTCATGTTCGGGTAGTAAAAATACTACGGACATGTTGCCTGAAGAACATTTGAAATATGCCATGTCGTTGTATAATGACGGTGATTACGAAGAAGCAATCAAGGAATTTCAATCTATTATTCTTCAATATGCTGGTAATCCGGTTAATGATGACGCCCAATTTTATTTGGGAATGGCTTATTACAAACAAGAGCAGTATTTACTTGCCGCATACGAATTCAGTAAATTGATAAGGGATATTCCGGCAAGTCCGCTTGTTCCCGATGCCCAATTCATGCTGGCCGATTCGTATTACGAACTTTCGCCGCCGTATCCTCTTGAGCAAAGTTATACAAAAAAAGCCATCGATGAATTTCAAGCGTTCATTGATTATTTCCCGTTGGATAAAAGGGTTGAAGAAGCCGAAAAGAAAATTCGGGAATTAAATGAAAAACTTGCCGAAAAGGAATACAATGCGGGATTGATTTATGAGAAGATGGAATATTACAATGCAGCAATAATCTATTATGAAAGGGTGTTCGAAACATATCACGATTCCAAATATGCCCCGGTTGCATTGTACCGTAAAATCAAATTGTTGATAGATAAAAACAGAAAGAATGAAGCGCTTAAAGATATAGCAACGTTTTTGGCAAAGTATTCCGGTAGTGAATATGCCGGTGAATTAAAAAAACTGCAAAACGAAATTATTGCATCGAAATAAAATATGCCGGAAAGAAAAAGTAAACGTGTAAGCGAATCGATTATCACAATGACGGAGCTGGTTTTGCCGCACCATACGAATCAGCTCGGGAATTTGCTTGGCGGTCAGCTTATGCACTGGATTGACATTTGTGCTGCACTTGCCGCCGGAAAACATTCGCAAAGGGTTTGCGTTACCGCTTCGGTCGATAAAATAGATTTTCACGAACCGATTAAACTGGGAGATGTTGTAACCCTTGTCGCTTCGGTGAACAGGGCATTTAAAACTTCGATGGAAGTGGGCGTTAAAGTTCACGCTGAAAATTTTTCGAAAGGGAAATGTGTTCATACCAATTCGGCTTATCTGACGTTCGTAAGCGTTGACGAAAATAACAAACCTGTGGAAACATTCGGAATAATACCGGAAACCGATGAAGAAAAAAGAAGATATGAAGAAGCGCTCCAAAGGAGGCAAAACCGTCTGGAATCCCGCCGTGGCGGCAAATAAAATTTTAATCTTTTTTCTGTTTGCCAAAGTTTTATTCGCACAAATTACATTGAACGGTTTCTGCCAGGTTAATCAATTTACCATTCCGGAAGGATTTTCCAGATTTAAAATAATTGACATCGACGGTGATACTGAAAAAGAAGTAATACTTATCGGTTCACCGGAAAAAAGATTTGCCGTAATTAACAAAACCGGCAAAAAATTTACCGTTGCGCAGAAATTCTTTTTCTATCCGTTATCCGATTTCGGAAAATTCAATTCCGTTCAACCGCTAGGTGATTTTTATCTCTTTGCTTCGGAGAAAAAAAGAAAAATAGGACTTACATCTTTTACGGATAAAGGCTCGATGATTTTGCTTAACAGGAAGAGCCTCGATTCCTACCCCGGAAAACTTCTAATTGGCGATGTTAATAACGACGGTCGTAATGAAGCAGTTGTTTACGGCAATAACTTTAACGGTTTGTCCCTTGTTACACAACTTAAATATAAGTTATCTGAAAATAAAATAATTAAAAATAAAATATTATCATCCTTGAAATTTATAGATTTGGATTACGACGGCTTTCCGGATTTAGCGGCAATTGATTTGATTGCAAATGAGATTGTTCTTCTGATGAACGATAACAACGGATTCTATAAAGTAACAAGAAGCATACCTTTCCGGCAAAATATAAAAAATCTTTCCGTACTCGATTTTAACGGGGATGATTTTACCGATATTTCCTTTTCCGCCGGTAATTCCGTTGTAATTTTGTTTGGCGATTCGGTTTCCTCCTTTAACCGAAAGAAAACGATTGGCACTCCGCAAAGCATTTATGAATACGGTTTTTCCGATTTCAATTCAGACGGAATGCCGGATTTAATTTATCTGGACGACAATAAAAAAGATTGCTATCTGAAACTTTCGAACGGTAAGGAATATTCTCAACCGTTTTTACTAAGCGGTGGAAACGTTTTTACCGAAATGAAAATTGGCGGTTTTTCCAATTCCAGTTTGCAATTAATTTCACCGGGCGGAAGATTTTACGGTTATTCAAAATTTGAGTTGACCGATTCCGTTGCGATTAAATTAGGGGGGAAAGTCAAAAAGTTTTATGTGGATGATTTGAATTTTGACAAGCAGCTCGATTTTTATTTTATCGATTCATACGACAACACGTTGAAAACATTGACCGGCAAGGGCACGGAATTTTTTTCTACTTTATTCGTTGACGATTTGGTGGAAAAACACAACGAGATTGATTTGTTTAAGAAATCCGGAGCACAAGTTGAGTTTCATTGCTATTCTCCGGGCGGGAGATTGGTTGAAATATTAACCCGTGATTTCAACGGCTACAGAATTAAGCGGGAAGCCGTTTATTCGTCTTTTCCTATAATTTCGGTTATTGCACATTCCGGTTCGTCAATAGCTGTACTCGAAAGAAACAGCGATAGCCTCCTTGTGGAAAGCTTTGACCGGCTTAAAGGGCATTTTGTAAATTCCAACACGATGTTAATCGATACTAATTTTGTAGGTAAAGCGGTTACCGTTAAAGAGAGTGGTTCCGTTTATTACTATGTCCGTAATACAAAGGGAATTATTTTTAAAAAATATAATCCTCTTACCGGAAGTGAAAATATAGTCGATTTATCAAAGGTTAAAGCGGACGGTGATTCGGTCAATACAAAAGTTACGGTGATACTAAATGCAGATAAAAATGAATCGTTGCATATCACAAACAGTGAAAACAACTTTACGTTTTTCCTCTTGAAAAACAAACGGTTAATAAAATTAAATGTAAAAGGGGAAGATATTCCCGCCCGGATTAAAGATTCATCAAATTTGAAAATTTATGAGAACAATAAAAATAAAGCGTATATTTACCTTTACGATGCAGAATCAAAATACGTTTACAGTGCGAAACTGTTGAAGGAAAAAAATAAAATCGATTTTGTGAAGTTATTCAAGATTCATGCTCCATCATATTTTGAAATATTGCAACTTAACAACAAAAAATATTTCGTCTATTCCGATTCGCTTGAAAATACTATCAATTTCAGGACGGTGAATGATTAAAGCTTATATATTTATAATTGTGCTTATAATTTTGAACTCAAACCTTTATTCGCAAAATACCGATTCTCTCTTCAGCGAGTTAATTAAAATTACAAACGGTTCGGCACCGCAAAGTAAAAACGGAACAATTCAAAACGTAAACAATACTGTAAAATGTGCTTTCGGTCTGGTGGCATCAATCAAATCTAACATCGATAAATTCTCAAAAGAACAACAATACCGGATACAACAAATAATGCAAAGACCTTCCGCCGATACAAGCATTGTTTCACCGTCCGGTTTTTTCCGCGTTCATTATTTTTTCGATAATACAAACAAACCGGGTTATGATATAAATCAATTGGCTGTTGCATTGGATTCGGCATACAACTTCGAAGTAAATTATCTCGGCTATCCGCCTCCGCCTAAAGATAACAATGCAGGTGGAGACGATAAGTATGATGTTTACGTCCTTAACTTGTCCGGCGGGCTTTACGGATATACCGAGCCGGAAGATCAAGTTACCAATTTAACAAGTACTTCTTTCATGGTGATGGATAACGATTTTGCGAATTACAACACTACCGGAATTAATGCGGCAAGGGTTACCGCCGCACATGAATTTCATCATGCAATACAATTGGGGAATTATATTTTCAGAGAAGAAGATACTTGGTATTATGAACTTACTTCCACATCGATGGAAGAATTTGTGTACGACGATGTAAACGATTACTACGCTTATATGAACTCTTATTTTTACCGTCCGTTCTCAACAATATCGGCACACAGCGGATACGATTTGGCAATTTGGAACATATTTTTAGTTGAACGTTTTGCACCGGAAAACTCTATGTTGGGTTTCAACATTATTAAACGCAGTTGGGAACTTCTGGTGGATGACCGCGCATTGGTTGCAATCGCAAAAGCAATACAAGAAAAAGGTTATTCGTTCAAGCAGGAATTTAACACGTTTGGTATTTGGGTTTACTTTACAGGTTACAGAACCAAATCCGGAAAATATTTTGATGAAGCAGCCAATTATCCGCTTGTTCAGCCCACAACAACCATTGAATTCGTTCCTCCCAAAAAAGAAGTAATGATTAACTCCGAGCCGGTTTCAAATAACTATTTGGTGTTTCCCGATTTTTCAAAAGGGTTTACCGACACACTTGTTTCAATCATTTCAAATACCGACATTGAAGGAGGTTTGGATCCGCAGAATAACGGATTGAAGTTCGATTACTCTTTATCCTCTGAAAATTCGGACGGATATAAAAAAATAAATGAATTTTACTATTCCAAAATTTCACCGGACAACACGGAGAAATTGTATGAATCGAATATTTTTAATAATGTATTGACTAAAGGACAATTAAACCGGAACGAAATCGATTATGCATTCCCGCAACCGTTCGAATATGGCAACAGTGGTTCGTATTTGAACTTGCCTGCCGCTCTTAACGAAAGCGGTTATGCCGATTTCAATATTTATACTACCGGAATGGATTTGGTTTTTTCGGGGAGAGCCAAAATATTTGCAACCGACAAAATTACAGTTGTATGGAACGGAATGGATTCAAATGGAAACAAACTTCCTACCGGAATTTATTTATATGTTACCAAATCCGGCAATACAATTAAAAAAGGAAAAATATTAATTCAAAATAAATAAATTTTAATATATGCCGTATTCTCTTGAACTCGATAATATTTCAAAAAGCTTCGGCAGAAGATTGATTTTTAAGGGAATCGATTTTCACTTTTCCGAAAACAAAATTTACGGAATTGCCGGAAGCAACGGTTCGGGAAAATCGACATTGACAAAAATTATTGCCGGCGTCCTCTCACCAAGCAAAGGTAAAGTGGTTCATTTCAATGATAACACCGAAATAATTCCGGAAAAACTTCATAACTATTTGGGATTTGTATCGCCCTACCTTGTGCTTTACGATGAATTTTCCGCCGTTGAAAATTTGCAATATTTTGCAAAAATCCGCGGAATAAATTATGATGAAAATAAAATAAATGATTTATTGAAACGTTTCGGTTTGTTAAAGCGTGAAAACGATTTGTTGAAAGCTTACTCATCTGGAATGAAACAAAGAATGAAATTCATTTTTGCATTACAACATTCTCCAAAACTGTTACTGTTGGATGAACCGACTTCGAATCTTGATGATGAAGGAAAAGAAACCGTGTACGGTGTTATCGGAGAGGTTAAAAAAAATTCGGTGGTGATTATTGCATCGAATGAAAAAAACGACCTTGAACTTTGCGATGAGATTTTGGAAATTGCCAAGTATAAAACTAACTCGAATCATCCGAAGAAATCAAAACAATGAAAGCGTTAGCGTTATTTAAAAAGGATTGGGAATCGGAACTGCGTACAAGATACGCTATAAATGCTTTGGCAATGTTCATTTTGGTTACCATTTCGGTAATTATGTTTTCAATTGGAGATGAACCGGTATCGGAATATTTAACCGGCGGATTGTTTTGGGTGGTGATTTTCTTTTCGGCAATGTCCGGTCTTTCACGAGTATTTGTTACCGAAGAAGAAAGGGGGACAACCCTCACACTGCAATTAATTGCATCACCGTCCACCGTGTTTTTCGGTAAACTTATTTTTAATCTGGTGCTCGTTTATTTGATGGTAGCTGCAATTACCTTTTTGTATTCTATTTTGTTTGAAAAATTTGTTATTCAAAATTTATTATTGTTCACCGTTGCTCTTTTGTTGGGAAGTACGGGTATTGCAATTTCGTCAACTCTGATTGCGGCAATAATTTCAAAGGCAAATACAAAGGGAACACTTTACCCCGTGTTGTCTTTCCCGATTCTGCTACCGTTGATTTTAACGCTTGTAAAGCTTACTCAATTTTCCATGGACGGTGAAACGTTTGAATTTGCTTGGGTTTACCTCGCAATTCTGGTTAGTTATAATGTAATAATGTTCACCGGCGGCGTTATGTTATTCGATTTTATTTGGAAAGATTAATATTTAAAATTTTATAAATATATGAATAAATATTTAATAATCTTGAAAATATCGTTCCTTTTTGCAATTTCTCTGAATGCACAGACTGATACAATTAAATACCCTTGGCCGGTTCAACCGTTAAATTCTTCCCACGGGATTAACGGCACATTCTGCGAATTCAGAAATACCGGCTCATCCGATCATTTTCACAATGCTGTTGATATCGGAAAAGCCGACGGTGAACCGGTGTATGCTTGCTTGGACGGAATTGTTAATAGTAAAAGAACAAATGGTACCAACTCATACATAAATATTAAAACGGTTTTCGGATTCAGAAAAAAACACCTTACCTACTATCACGTTGTACCTAATCCTTCTTTGGATATTGGCGATAGCGTAAAAGCTGGTATTACTGTTGTGGGTTCGATTGCCAACGGGGCGGCACATGTTCATTTAATTGAAAGAGAGCTAATCAGCGCTTCCTCATCAAGTTTGGGTACGGAAATAAATCCGGTTAGAAAGGGTGGCGGACTGACACCTTACAACGACAGTTATACACCTGTAATCCATTCTTCTTCGCTTGAGTTCAGAAAGAATAACTCTGATGTGCGAATTGACAAAAACAGTTTGAATGGCAAGGTTGATATTATTATTAAAGTGGAAGAAAAGAACGGCAGCTATTCAACACAAGCCAATAACGGAACATATTTGCTCGGTTATAGAATTTGGAATGCCGATACAACTCAAATAATATACGAGCCGCCGGACGGTGGAGTAAAATATAAATTCGATCGCAAACCGCTCAACTCGTATGTTCATAAAGTTTTTGTAAAAGGAATGGCTACGCTTAGCAATCCGGTTTACTGGTTAACCAACGGAAAAGGTGAATCGTATATTAATGATAATTTGGTTGTAAACGACGGCTATCTAGATACCGATCAATTTCCCGAAGGAAATTATGTGTTGCAAATTTTTACTGAAGATACAAGAAATAATTACACAGAGAAATATTTCAAGATTGGAATAACGGCAGAGCCACCGGTCTTACTGAGTGTGGAGAACCCGGACAGTAAAAAATCACTGCGTGTAGAATGGCAAAGGGTTACACTTAACACATTGAAAGGTTACAGATTGTACGGTAGCAACGATACCACTTTGCAAGTTTGGTATTTGGTTGCAGATGAAGGTGTTCTCACCAAAGATTTAACCGGATACACTTTGAGTTCTCCTGCACAATTTAATCCTTCCGTTCCCGTTGATGCACAATATTTTTACTTAACTTATGTAGATTCCAATGGTGTGGAAGGGAAAAAGAGCGATGTGTATTCACGTTCTGCATTTGAAGACAGTTTGAATATACCGGAAGTTTTAATTGTTGATGGATTCGACCGGCATGGAAACGGCGGCAGTTGGAACGAACCGTCCCACTCTTTTAATACAATGTATTTTAATTCATTAAAAAATTTTAATTTGAATATTGAATCTTGTGCTAATGATGCTGTGATTAACGGGAATGTTGACCTTGACAATTACGATATTGTGCTTTGGTTTACCGGCGACGAATCGAGAACGGAAAATACTTTTGAAAACACAGAACAAGGAAAAATTGCTCTTTACCTTGAACACGGTGGAAAAATTCTGGTAACCGGTGACGATATCGGATACGATTTGGATTTGGAACATCAATATTCCGAATTTTCGGATACTTTATTTTACAGGCATTACCTGAAAGCAAGGTTGGAACACACGGGAAATACCTTGTTAACCCAAGCCCAGGGCGTAACGGCTACTAAGTTTGAAAATCTTTCGTTGCAGTTCGGTAAAACCTACGAGGAAGATTCACCCGATGATATCGAACCGGTGAACGGTGCCGATTCCATACTTGTTTATAATTATTTAAGGAACGACAACTTGCACTTCAGAAAATGCGGCGTTGCTTATACCGGCACTTTCGGAACGAGTGATTTAACAGCGCAGATGATTTATGTTTCATTTGCTTTGGAAACACTTGAGCAAGCTCAATTAAATAAATTCATGGAAAGGGCACTGCAATATTTTGGTGTGGTCCCCGGAATAGATCAGTCGAAATCCCGCCTTCCGCTTGAATTTGTACTGCACCAAAATTATCCGAACCCTTTTAACCCTTCAACAGTGATAAGTTATTCGATTCCCGTTGCTGAACGGTCAGGCCGGTTATTACAAAATGTAACATTAAAAATATATGACGTTTTAGGTCGTGAAGTTTCAACTTTGGTGAATACGAAACAAAAAGCGGGCAACTACAATGTTACCTTCAATGCTTCGGGTTTAAGCAGCGGAATTTATTTTTATCAATTGCGATACGGCAGTAGAATGAAAACTAAAAAAATGATTTTACTAAAATAAATTTCAAAATAAAATGAAAACTATTTTAAGCATAATTTTTTCGGTAACGGTAATATTCGGTCAAGTTAACAATAAAACGGATTTTAGTGTTAAGACCAATTTCAAAGAAAATGATTCAAAAAAAGTTATCGAAGTAAAAGTTTTTGATGGGAAAGGCGAACTTTTGTATAAAATAAACAAAGCTCTTACATCGAAGGAAACGGCACCGCACCCGGTTTTACTTGATAACGCCGGAGTTGTTCTGGTTGATGTACTGGCAGGTAATGCTGAGTTTTACAATCCGGAGGGTAATAAAATAAGTACGGCTACACTCTTTGGGAAAATTCCTTTTGCTTATGAAAGGACCGTGTTTTCCGATCCGGACAATGGAGTTGTTGCTTTTCTGATTTCCCAACATAATCTTATAAATTCAATTGTTAAGATTTATAATAATAGCGGTGCTTTGCTTAACGAGTTCAAAGTTACCGGAACCTACGGAAGCGGAATAAAGATTTTTAAGGATAAAAATCTTGTTGCGGTATCAACATATTATTGGGACGTAAATAATTTGAAGCGAATTACCGGAATTTTTGATTTGAGCGGCAATCCGGTTTTTGAAGTTAATCAAAAATTTGACGAGGGAAGTTTTTCTCAAAATGGTAATTATTTTCTTGGGTACGACAAGCATAAAATCTTCTTGCTCGATTTGACAAATAAGAAAGTGATGTGGGAGCGCAATTTCGGAAAAGACGAATATATTTTAACAGCCGCATTTAATAATAATGAAATTGTGTCGGTTACTTCAACCGACGCGGAATTGAAAAACGGCATTTGGTATAATAAAATTGCGGTTGTGCGGCAAAGTAAATTGAATGGCTCGGATGAATTACTTTCTGTTTTGAACGAACGTGAATTTCAGCATGCACAATTGATTTTTGAGAATGATAAAATAAAAGTGTTGCTTGATGATAAACCGGTTTTTATTGAGTAGCTGATCTTACTTTCGTTCCGTCCGGATTGTATTTAACTTGGTTTTGTATTTTCCCTTTCGAGTAAACTGCTTCGAGTTTAAGTAATCCGTTCTCAAAATATTCGTAGTATTTTCCGTCCAATGAATCGTTTTTATAAAATCCGTATGCTTTCATTTCACCGTCGGGAAAATATTGTGTGTAGTAACCTTCTCGCTTTCCGTTTGCATAATTGAACTCTTCGTATTTATTACCGCTTTTGTAAAACGAAACCGCCTTGCCTTCAGGTGTGCCGTTTTTATAAACGGTGATCGATTTTAACTCTCCGGATTCGTAAAATGTTTTTAGCGTATCGGACAGAATACCGTTGGAGTAATTTTGTTCTTTTTCGAGTATGCCGTCTTCATTGTAAATCAGCTCTTTGCCTTCTTTAACATTATTCGAGTAATTTGTTACACGTTGTAGAATCCCGCTTTCCGAATAATACTTTGAGGTACTATCGAGCTTGCCCCGGTTGTAATACAACGCTGATTTGAGAAACCCGTTATGGTAATAATATTTATTCAATCCGTCCAGTTCGCCTTCGTGGAAATGTTGTTCCGATTTCATAATTCCGTCGGCGTAGTAATCTTTAAAATCCTCTTCCACTTTGTCGAAATTGCCGACAATATCGTAACGTTTACGTTTTACTATTTGTCCGTTTTTATAAGTATCAATTACTTTAATTGATCCGTCGGGATAATATAAATAGGAAGTTCCGTCCAAAACATTGTCTTTATAATTTGCTTCGAGTGCAACGCCGCCGTAGTCGTTGTAAACCTTACTGATTCCGTTCAACTTGCCGTCGACGTAATTCCGTTCAACTTCCAGTTTGCCGTTTTCATAAAAAATCTTTGAAGTACCGTTCAGCTTTCCGTTTTTGTATAGCCAAATTCCTTGAAGCGCGCCGCTTTTGTAATATGTTTCCGTATAACCCTCGCGCACACCGTTTACAAAATTGGGAGTTGCCCAAAGTTCACCGGATTCGTAAAACCATTGTTGTTTACCGTCTAGTTTTCCGTGTTTGTAATTCCAAATCATACTCAATGTGCCGTCTTCAAAATACCAGTACGATGGTCCTTCTTCCAAGCCGTTTTCGTAATACCACTCTTTCCACAAGTTGCCGTTTTCGTAGTATTCACGGTAGTATCCGTTTTTTACCCCGTTTACGTATTCGCCTTCGGATTTGAGTTTCCCGTTTTCGTAAAAGGTTTTCTTTATTTCTTTTTTGCCGGATTGTGAAAAAGCGGGATTTACCGGCAACAAAAAAATGAAAAGCAGAATTGAAAATTTGAAAGGGAAATAATAATTACTCATCAGGTTTGTAATTCCAAATTATGTATATAGTAAATCCACTTTTTTACGCAAAGATGCTTCACCGCGAAAGCCAATCATCACATCTTGAATTTTATTATCCCTAATGAATATTGTTGACGGTGTTCCCATTACACCGAATGCCATTGCATCTTTCATGTTTTGCGATGCATCAATCATAATCACGTTTTGTACTTCTTCGCCAAGCTCTTCCATAACCGGAGTTTGCTGTTTACATGCATGGCAATTGGGCGAATAAAAATAAATTATCGATTTCTCATTCTCAATCAACGATTGTAACTTGTCGCTTATTTTCTCGTACGGTACCGGAGTGCCGACGGTTCTCTTCGATTTTCTGTACATCCGGAATTGCGCAAAGAAGAAAAGAATAATTAACAGCCCGGCAATTATGTAAAATATTTCCATGAATATTTTTCCTTGAGTAAATTATTTTTTTGGAAAAGAAATTATATATTAAATTACGATGAATATCAATTTTGGCAAGTGCAAATATTAATACACAAACGGGAAAATTATGTTTTCTGTTAAAAAGAAAATTTATTTCGACCAGGTTGATCCGGGTGGAATTATTTATTTTGTCGAGTTATTTAAACTTTTGCACCAAGCGTATGAAGAATTACTCGAAAGTTTAAATACTGCGGAAAATTATTTTGCAAGTGAAAAATACATTCTTCCGATAATCCATTCGGAAGCCGATTATATTTCGCCCGTAAAACTGCACGATGAAATTCAAATTAACGTTACAGTAACACAATTGAGGGAATCATCATTCGAGTTAAGTTACAATATTCTTTCAAGCGAAGGCAATGAAGTGGCAAAAGGGAAAACGGTTCATGTTGCGGTGGACAGAGCGGAATTCAAAAAAGTGAAATTACAAAAAGATTTATACGACGGATTAAGAAAATATTTAAAATATTAAATATTTAATAAATTTTTCAGTTCGCTTTGTTTCACTTTTCCCAATTCTGTCCGGGGAATCGCATCCACGAAAAAGAATTTTTTCGGAATTTTGTATGAAGCAATTTTAGTGCGCAAATATTCTTTTAAATTTGAAATTGTAATGTTTGAATTAGCAATAATTTTAACTGCAGCAACAATTTGCTCGCCCCATTCCGCGTTAGCTTCCCCGAAAACATAAACATCTTCAACGCCGGGATGTAAAAGGAGGGCTTCTTCAATTTCGGACGGGTTTACGTTTTCCCCGCCGGAAATTATAATCCCGTCTTTTCGCCCGAACACAAACAATTTTCCGGTTTCGTCGATGTATCCCGCATCGCCAGTATAATAAGAATTGTTTTCGAATTTAACGGCTGAGGATTCTTTGTTGTGTAAATAGCCTTGTGCAACTTGCGGAGCGGAAACAACAATTTCGCCAATTGTATTTGCAGGCATTTCATTTTTACGGTCGTCCGTTATTTTAAGGTTAACGTTTCTCATCGGTTTCAAACCGTTGTATTCGTCGTTAGAATCTTTTAACTTCTTAAATGCTATCATCGATGACGTTTCCGTTGCCCCGTACACCAATGTTACCGGCAGATGTTTGCCAAGCGCATCTGTTAAAATGTTGCGAGTTGAAGGGGCTCCGCCAACAAATATGTTCTTAAGCCCTTCGTAATGGGTTAAGCCTTTCTCAATTAATCTTTTCAGCATTGTTGGCACCAATGAAATGTATGTGGGTTTGTGTACTTTTAAAGCGGTTAATAGGTTTTCCGTTTTAAGTCCGTTGGGAAATATAATTTGCATTCCACACAAAACTGAGCGGGTAATAATGGAAAATCCGCCAATGTGATAAAAAGGTAGCGACGCTAAAAATTTATCTTCCGCCGCAGATTTAAATTCATAATTAAATGATAAAGCGTTGTGGAAGAGATTTCCGAAAGATAATTTCACTCCTTTCGGTTCGCCTTTACTGCCGGAAGTAAATAAAACAACCGCAGTCGATTTGTAATTTCCGGCTTTGGTTTCTTCAACGTCATAATCAAACAAATCCGGGAAAATAATTAGATTTATATTTGTAAAAGAAAATTTGTTCTGCAAACCGGAATGCAACAGTATATGGCTGAAGTTATACCGTTGTATAATTGCTGTTATTTCCCGTTGGGTCAGTTTATGATTCAGTACAACCGGTGTAGCTCCGTATTGCCAAAGTGCGAAGATCGAAATAATGAAACCGGGATTATTTTCACATAGAAGCGGAACATAAGAATCTTTTTTTATTTTACCTGATAAAAAATGTTCGAATTTTATCACAAGTTCATAAACTTCCGAAAAAGTAAGTTGTCCATCATCCGTTGTTAAAAATATTTTATCCGGATTGATTTCCTTTTGTGCAAACAACCAATTGCCACCTGGCTTATCTATGCTCATCATATTCAAGTTCCGTTAGCTGTTTAATAAAATCAATATAACGGGCAAGTTCGAATTTAACTTTTCCGTCCTTGATGCAGAAAGGGTCACGGAATAAATCATCATCGAAAATTTTGTTTGCTACAAGCCCATGTGCAAAATTGTGGTTTGTTTGTGCAGCCAATAAATATAAAATGCTTTTTCCCAACACGGATTCGAATGATGAAGAAATAATTATGTTAACCTTATGAGTATTGCCCAAATCAATTAATTTTAACGAATCTAAAATGCTGCCCAACACTGCCGGTTTAAGAATAACAAATTTGAAAATTCCGGACTCGATAATTTCTTTTGCTGTTTTGTAATTTTTAATTGACTCGTCAACCGCAATAGGGATTGGTGAAATTTTCGAGAGTTTGTAAAGGTCGTTCAAACTTTTTACCGGTTGTTCTATAAATTCGATTCCGTACCCGGTTAATTTTTCAATTTTCTTTTTGGCTTCACGGAAAGACCATGCACCGTTAACATCCAAACGTATGGCAACGGTTTCATCCAAATCCCGTAATGTTTTTATGCAAGCCAAATCATTTTCAAAATTTTCCTTACCGGTTTTAATCTTGAAAGTTTTAATTCCTGCTTCAATTAATTCGCTCATAACCGGTTTGCAATTTTGCTTTTGTGAAGCTCCGGTTATTCCGGCAACTTTAAACTCTTTTGAAGAGGTTTGAAATTGACCGGTCACGGGTTCAAATCCGTTAAGAAAAGAAAAATTGATTATTGCTTGCTCCATGCCGGATTTTACAGCGGGAAAATTATATAATTTGATGGAATTCAAAATATTAAAAATTTCCGGCAGGTCTGTATTTTTAATTATGTTTTTCAGTTGGTTCAATTTATCACTTGCTTCACCTGCAGTTTCCGTTCCGAAAGAGGGAAGTGGTGCCACCTCCCCAAAATATTGTGTGTTTTGTCCGTCAGTCAATCTGATGATAAAACCTTCCCGGAAAATAAATGTTTCCTTGGATGTTCTAAGGGGTTGGCAAAATTTTAACTTATAAGAATAAAAATTTAAACTTTCTATATTCATATTAAAATTCCGGCTGCAAAAAGCAAACCGTAAATTGCAGAAAGTTTTGCAGTTAATTCCAATGTTTTGTTCAATTGTTGGTCTTTAAAAGTATAAATCATTTTGATTAATTTAATTGCCAACGGAAGTGAAACTGCAGGTAGAAATACGAATAAACTTTGTTTATAAGTGAAATACACAACAAACAAAATCAGATACGAAATGGCGGTGAAAGTTACATATTGGAAGCGGGTGAATTTTTTTCCGTATTTGACTGCAAGTGTGTTTTTCCCGGCTTTACTGTCTTGTTCAATATCCCGGTAGTTGTTAACTACCAAAACATTTGTGATTAAAGCACCGACCGGAATTGATGCCCAGACAACCAAAGGTGTTACATCCAAAGTTTGAACGTAATAAGTTCCGACTGTTCCGATTAATCCGAAGAAAATAAAAACAAACACGTCACCCAATCCGTTATATGCCAAAGGGTAAGGTCCGGCTGTGTAAGCAATTCCCGCAATAATTGAAACAATTCCGATGATTAACGTTATATAAGTCGATATATGCACAAGATAAAGCCCTAGAATAAAAGTCAATCCGAAAGTGATAAATATTGCTTTTTTCATTTCTGTGGGAGAAATTAATCCCGAAGCCAATACCCGCTGGGGGCCGACCCTCTCGGCGGTATCGCTGCCGGCAAGATAATCGTATAAATCGTTCACAAAGTTGGTACCTATCTGAATCAACACCGCACAAATTAAAGCTACCAATGCGGCAAGCGGTTTGAATTTACCGTCATGATAAGCAATGGATGAACCAACAATAACCGGAACGAACGCAGCGAGCAATGTTTTCGGCCGGCTTGCCAAAATCCACGAATCGAATTTTGAAAGTTTATTAATTGTAGATTCGATCATGAATTACGGAACCCTCGGAAATTTTGAAAAATCTGGTTTGCGTTTTTCAATGTAAGCTTTTTTACCTTCTTGTGCTTCTTCGCTCATGTAATAAAGCAAAGTGGCATTGCCGGCAAGTTCTTGTATTCCGGCTTGACCGTCTAATTCGGCATTGAAGGCGGATTTAAGCAAACGGATTGCAAGCGGGCTCTTCTCGAGAATTTCACGTGCCCATTGAACGCCTTCTTTTTCAAGTTCATCAACCGGAACAACTTTATTTACCAAACCCATTTCGTAAGCCTCTTGAGCATTGTATTGACGGCACAAATACCATATTTCACGGGCTTTTTTCTGTCCTACTATGCGTGCCAAATAACTTGCCCCGAAACCACCGTCGAAACTGCCAACTTTCGGTCCGGTTTGCCCGAAGATTGCATTGTCCGCCGCAATTGTTAAATCGCATACAACATGTAATACATGACCACCGCCAATTGCATAACCTGCAACAAGGGCAATTACCGGTTTGGGCATGCTGCGAATCAACTTTTGTAAATCCAAAACATTAAGGCGCGGAACACCGTCTTTACCAACGTAACCTTTGTCACCACGGATTTTTTGATCGCCGCCGGAGCAGAATGCATACTTTCCGTCTTTGGCCGGACCTTGACCAGTGAGAAGAACAACACCGGTTTCCGGATCTTCACGCGCATCGGAAAATGCATCGTACATCTCCCAAACGGTTTCCGGACGGAATGCATTCCGTACTTCCGGTCTGTTTATTGTTACTTTCGCAATGCCGTCCATTTTTTCATAAATTATATCTTGATAGTTTTTTACTTTCTGCCAGTTGAAACTCATAATTTATTCACCCTGTTTTTTCGATAAAAATCCGTTTACCAAAATAATAAAATCCTCAGATTTTTCTATGTGAACATTATGTCCGCTTCCCAATACGATTTTATGGTATGCATTCGGAAAACTTTTCGCCATCTCTTGGTTAATTGCAGTGAACTTTTTATCCGAACCGCCCGTAATTAATAATGTTGGGTTTGTAAAATTATCAAGCCGGTTCCAGAGCGGTGGCATTTTGCCGGTGCCGAAGCCTTTTAACATGTTTGCAAGACCGGTTTTATTATTCATGAGTTTTATTGATTTCAAGTGTTCGTATTTTTCAGCGGGAATGTTTTTTAACGTGTCGAATAGCGGAAGGGAAAGCCAATATTCCACGAACCGGCCTATTCCGTTTTCCAAAATAAAAGCCGCAAGTTTTTCGTCTTGTTCAATTCGCTCAATTCTTCCGGCTTCCGATTTTATACCGGCTGTGGCGCTCTCCAGAATAAGTTTTTCAATTAATTCCGGATATTGTACGGCAAAGGATAGTGCAAGTCTCCCTCCCAATGAATATCCTGCAAGTACAATTTTTTCAAATTTGAAATAATTAATAATATTGAATAAAACTTTTTTTAATGATTCCACCGTATAATATTTTATTTCAGCGGGAGCGGAGCTTTTTCCATGTCCGGTTAAATCTATGGAAAGCGGTAAGTAATTAGTATCAATTTGATTAAAAAAGTCTTTCCATTCTTCCGCCGAGCCGGAAAAGCCGTGTAAAAATATCAAAGGGGTTTTGCCTCTATTAATTTGATTTTCATTAACTAAAACATTGACAGTAATGTTTTCGAATTGGATGAACATTTAGAATTGACTTTCAATTGTTCCGGATAAGACTTCCCAATATTTTTTCCGTAGTGCAATGGAATCTTCAGCATTGGTTTTAACATGAAGAACAGAGAAATTATTTAAATATTTATAATTAAATATCGTATTTTTCAACATATTCCAACTTTTAATTCTATAATATTTTCCTCCGTGTGCCTTTGTGAGCAGTGCAAAATCAGCAGTCTGTGGAGTTTGAAAGTATTCTTCAAAATACTTTTTGTTTTTCGCAATTGGCAGCATTCCGAAAATTCCTCCGCCGTTATTATCTATTAAAATAATTTGTAGCGGGATTTTTTGGTTCTGCAAAATATTCAATCCGTTTGAATCGTGTAAAAACGCCAAGTCTCCAATTACCAGATATGTGGGAAATTTCGATTTTACAGCAATTCCCGCCGCCGTTGAAATAATCCCATCTATTCCGCTGGCGCCTCTGTTGGAATAAATTTTAATATTTTTTTTCATTGCCGAGGAGAAAAAATCCAAATCCCTTACAGGCATACTGTTCGATACGAAAAGATTGCTGTTGGGCGGAATGGATTTTAGTACTTCGGGAATTATTCTCCCTTCGAACGGAAATTCAGCATTTAAAATATTTTGCTCTTTTATCTTTTCCGTAAGTTGTTCGAATTGGCGGATTTTATTCAGCCGGTTATTTCTAGGGTGGTTAACATTTTTTGTGACGGTTAGTAATTCGCTTAAAAATTCCGATGGATTAATTTTGATTATGTTTCTTGCAGTGCGTGAAGGATCTTTATAATCACCATATTCGTTTATTAAAAATTTTTCAGCTTGCGATTTCTTCAAAAAGTCGAGCACAATATTGGAAGTGGGGGCACTGCCGAACTGTAAAATAATTTCCGCCTCAAGCAAAAAGCCGTATGCCTTTGATTTCAAAAAAGCGGAAGCATTCGAAATTATATTTTGCATGGAATGCTTACCGAATCGCAAGCCGGAGATTCCGTCGGCAATAATTGGAAAACCGGAAATGCGGGAAAACTTTACCAGTAACTTTGGGAAATCACTACGGTAATTATCCCATCCGCAAAAAATCAATCCTTTTGATTTTCCGGTAATTGCTTTCATAACTTTTTTATGTTGTTTTACGGAAGGCAAAGTGGAAAATGAAGCCGGCAAATTTATATTTCTAATTTTATCGTAAAAATGTTTATCTATTTTATCGGTGAAACTTTCCGGTTCAAGCGGTTTTCTAAATGGGAAATTTACATGAACGGGACCTTGATTTTTCTTCAGACTAATCTCAACGGCTTCGGCAGCAATTTTTTTGATTTTCAATAATTTCGATTCGTTTAACGAAGGCAGACCCGCATTAAAGAACTTCCGGATATGATTGGCAAAAATATTTTCTTGGTTTATTGTTTGATTTGCTCCGCAATTTAACAATTCGGGTGGTCTGTCGGCCGTACAAACAATTAACGGAATTCGTCTTTGATATGCTTCTATAATTGCAGGATACAATTCCGCCACTGCCGTTCCCGATGTAGTAACAATTGCAACGGGCGAGCCGGAATGCTCGGCAAGACCCAAAGCAAAGAAAGCGTTTGAGCGTTCATCCGGATTGACAAATGTTTTTATTTTCTTGTTTGACGCGAAAGCTAAAGTAAGCGGTGTGCTTCTGGAACCCGGTGAGATGCAAGCATATTTTATACCGCTTTGTGAGAGTTGTGCGGTGAATAATTCCGACCAAAAACTATTGCGGTTGATAGGAATTTTCATAAACGAAGAGATTTTTAATTGGTTTTAATTTCAGCTCCGTTTCGTTAAACTCTTCCCGGGGTTCCGAACCTTCAACGATTCCGCAGCCGGCGTAGGCGAAAATTTTATTTTCTTTATAAAGTGCAGAGCGGATTGCAACTGCAAATTCCGCTTCATTTTCGAAGCTGAGCCATCCTACAATTCCGGCATACAGACCTCTATCGTGTTCTTCCATTTCCGTAATCGATTTGAGTGCATTCATCCATGGCGCTCCGCAAATTGCCGGAGTGGGATGCAATTGTTTCAGTATCGAAAACAAAGGCATTTCGTTTTTCAGTTTGGCTTTAATTGGCGTCCACAAATGTTGAATGTTTGGAAGTTTTCTTATAACCGGTTCAGCATCGTAAATTATTTCATCGGAAATTTTTCTGAGGGATGAAGTAATAAATTCAACTACGGCTTGTTGTTCGTGTAAATTCTTTTTGCTGTGAAGAAGTTCATTTTCCAGTATCTTGTCATCTTCTTCCGTTTTGCCTCTTGAAATTGAGCCGGCAAGTGCATCCGCCTCAATCCATCCGTTTGAGATTTTTGCAAGTTTTTCCGGTGAAGCTCCGAAGAAAACGGAATTGCTTCTCTTAAATGCGAATACATAACACTTGGGATATCTTTTACTTAAAGTTTTAAGAATATTGCTTAAATCCGGTTTGCCGGAAAGTTCCCATTCCACTTCACGTGAAAGAACTATTTTTTGAATTGAGCCTTTCGAAATATTTTCTAGAGCCAGTATAACTTTTTCATTCCAACCGTTATGTTCTTTGAAGTCAACTATTTTAATTTTGTTTTCAGTAGTTGAAGGTTGAACATTTTGCGTTCCGGTTAAAAGTTTAAGAATATTTTCCAATTTGTTCCGTAAAGTTTTCACTTCAGTGGAAAAATAATTTATAATCAGATAAGATTTGCCTTGCTTATTTATAATTAAAAAGCGTGGTATAAACCAATCGGAATCGGAAAAATCTTGCCAAACTTCACTTTTCTGGTCCGGTGCGAACTTCATGCCACCAAAAAAAAGCGGAGGATTATGCAGATTGTTTTCTTGCCAATTATTAATGAAGTTTTCCCGTAAAACGGAAATTTTTTCATCGGTCAGTTCAACCCGTTTCGAACCGTTTTCGGTTATATTAACAACCGGCTCGAAAGCAAGAAATGAGATGTTTTGTTCCGATATGCTCCAATAAAAAAATTCGGATTTAATATTAAAATTCCGAATTAAAAAATTAAGATCCACAAATTCAATTTCAGTGGAAAAACTAATCAGATTAATTGATTTTGAAAGATTTCCGGAATTTATCCCGATAATTTCGTTGAATTTATCAAGTTTTTCGTATAAGTCAGCCAATTTTTCCCGTCTAAAAAATAATACATAAATATAACGTTTCTACTTGAACTTTCAAATTAAAAGAGTTAATTTTAATTTTAAACTTGCACATTACTATATCGTAATATTAATATTGAATAATAAATCCGTTAACATAAACGGCAATAAAATAACATATTCGGTTAAAAAGAGCAATAAAGCCAAATATGTTCGGTTAAAAATAAATTTGGACGGTGAAATACATTTAATAGTACCGAGATTTGTAAGTATTTCACAGGCCGAAGAACTAATGTTTATTAAAAATAAAGCGATACTTAAAAATTACCAAAATATTCAAAATAAACTAAGGAAGTTTTATTTCCTTGGAAATGAATTGAAAGTAGTAACCGGAAATAATTTGCGTCAATCGAAAACATCTTTGATATTAGATAATAAATTATTAATATTGAATACAAATAAAGTTGAAAATATAAGAAAGCTTTATAACGATTGGCTAAAAAAAGAAGCAGAACGGTATATACCCAAAAGAGTTGAATATTTTTCCGGTAAAGCCGGATTTGTATACAATAAAGTTGTTATTCGCGGACAAAAAAACCGCTGGGGAAGCTGTTCGAGTAACGGAACACTTTCTTTTAATTATAAACTTATGTATTTTAACAATAAAATTATTGATTATGTTGTTGTACACGAATTGTGTCACTTAAAAGAAATGAATCATTCGAAAAAATTTTGGAAATTAGTGGAGGCAATTATGCCCGATTACAAAATCCACAAACATCAATTAGGCTTATTTCTTAACTAATGGAAGGGAGAAAGAAACATGGCTAAACAAACCAAAGCACAAGCAGCACTCGAATTGTGGGAAACAATGAACAAAGCGTACGAAGTACTGAAAAGAGCTCATGCTCAAAAAGTATATGCGCACAAGTTAACCAGCCCTCAATTTAGTGTTCTTGAAATTCTAACTGAAAAGGGAAGTATTCCTTTGAAGAGAATTAGCGAACAAATGCATGTGACCGGTGCAAATATCACATGTGTAATCGACAATTTGGAAAAAGAAAATCTCGTAAAAAGAAATCCTTCGAAAGAAGACCGCAGAGTTATTAACGCGGAAATCACTCCGAAAGGAAAACAAAAATTCGAGAAACTTTTTCCGGAACATGTAAAAACTTTGCAAAGTTTTACGAATAAATTGTCGGAAAACGAATTGAAGCAATTGTTGAAACTGTTGAATAAAATAGCTTCTTAATTTTGCTTTTTAAAAGTTAAAGCAGACCATTCGTTTAATCTTTTTACTTCGAGTAAGTTAAACGAATAGTTTTCAAAAGTTCGGATTAATTCGCTTTCATCGGAATTGAGTATTCCCGAAAGAATTAATCTGCCGCTTTTATTAGTAGTGCGGGCGAGTTCTTTTTGTATTGATAACAAAATGTTCTTATTAATGTTTGCTAAAACCAAATCGAATTTCCGGTTTTTTATTGAACCGATTTCCGTGTGCAGTACTTCCACTATACCGGAAACTTTATTTATTTGAACATTTTCAATACCGTTAATGTAACACCATTCATCATTATCTATTGCAAGGACTCGCCTTGCGCTCATTTTTGCTGCGGCAATTGATAGCACTCCCGTTCCGCTGCCCACATCCAAAACTTCATCTCCTTGATTAATATATTTTTGCAGCATTTCCAACATCAAACGGGTTGTTTCGTGTCTCCCCGTACCGAACGACATTTTTGGATTAATGATTATTACAATTTCCTCTTTTTCCGGTTCGTAATTTTTGAATGACGGACGAATAACAATGTGCGGTGGAATTTTAATTATTTCTTGTTTCTTTTCCCATTCTTCGTTCCAGTTTTTATTTTCAATTTCCTCTTCGGTTACGATGAAACTTTCGATTAAATTTTCCGCCTTCAATTTATTTAGAAGCCTTTCGATTGCTTCTTTATCCAATTGCGAGCTTATTTTTGCATAAGCGGAAATAAAGTTATCGCTCTCTTCAATTCCGGAAATTTCAAGTTCCCACAAAACCCCGCTTAAAAGTTCCGGGTTGAACGGCTCGGTTTTTATGAGGAATTTTACAAAATTTTCCATCGGCTTTATTCAATTATTGAAGAAGTTAAAATATCGCAGATTTTGTCTTGAATCAATCTCGGAACACTGGAACTTTCGATGTAATTTTGCATTAAGATAGAAAATGCAATTTGATGATTGTTCTTGGTTGTTAAATAACCCGAGAGCGAACTTACACCGCTGAGTGAACCGGTTTTTGCGTGTACATTCCCGGATGAAGTTGAATTGGTCATCCTGTTTTCCAACGTTCCGTCCACGCCGGCAATGGGGAAAGAGTTGTATAATTTCACATACTTGTCATGATGATTGTAGTATATATATTTTAACACTTCAAGAAGAAGCTCGGCGGTTACCAAATTATATCTTGAAACGCCTGAGCCGTCGGCAAATTTGTAGTCGGTTGGATCCAATCCGGTCATATTAACCAGACTGTCGATCAGCTTCAATCCGTTTTCTGCTGTTGCCGGTTTTCCGAAATAAGTATAAGCCATGGCGCGCAAAAGCATTTCGGCACTAAGGTTATCGCTCTCTTTGTTTAAATTCACAAGTACGGAATCCAAGCTCCTTTCGAAGGTTGCAATATGATGTGTAAACAAAGGCATTGTGGCAGTATCCACAAACCCGTCGAATATTATTCCGTTTTTTTTCAGACTTTCTTCCGCAAGGGTGAGAAAATATTTTTCGGGATGCACAAGGTTTAGTTCCGTTGTATCCGGCAAAGCCTTGTAAGAAAGTGTTCCTTTAACAATTATAGTGTTTTCCCGGTTTATCCAATCCCGGGTAATTGTAAGATCGGATGTGTCTTCTTTTATCGTAACCGAAGTATTTTCGATGTCAAAAAATTTGGATTGGGGAATTGTTTTAACTACAACCGGTTTATCGATCAAGTTCGGTTCGTAAGAAATTTTAACTGCGGCATCGTTAATAATTAAAGGCGTCATGTAAGGGAAATCGGTGCTCGGGTCATCGTCCCACATCCAACCGTTGCCCCAAAATAGCGAATCGAGTAATGAAACATCGCCGTAAAGGTTCCCACGGATTTCATTAATTCCGAATTCTTTAATCGACTTTACCAATGAATCCAAATCATCCGATGTGAAATCCGGATCGCATCCACCGACGAAATACAAATCGCCGTAACAGACCGATTCCATTAACAAACCAGAATAATATACCGATGTATTGAACGTAAATGATGAATCGAGGGATAACAAGGCGGCAACGCTGGTTAGAATTTTCATATTCGATGCGGGGTGCATAAGCAATTTTTCGTTTTTACGGTAAACGGTTTTGTTCGCCGTTAAATCATACACATCAATTGCAATGTTGGTCGATTCGAAAAAGTCGTCCGAGAGAATTTCATCAATTTGTTTCGTCAACTCGTTGTTTTGGGCTAACAAAGCTAAGTTGGTGAAAAACCATATTATCAGAAAAGTTTTTTTTAACATAAAAAACAAACCGTTAGTTTTAGAAGTAAACCCTTTCCCTGAAATCAACACCCAATTCTTCCGTAACGAATTTTTTAGCTTTTCCGGAATCCACTTCGTTCATTCCTACGATTGTCATAACGACTTTTGAATATTTTTTCGCTTTTTTGGCAAAGTCGAGCATCTCTTGATGTAGTTTCGGGTCAACTCTCATAAGTTTTGCATATTGTTCCGGGTCTGTTGAATTTAAACTAATTGAAACAGTATCAATTAAGTCTTTAAGTTCCGGAGTGATATCACGTTTATTGATGAAGTTTCCGTGTCCATCGGTGTTCAATCTTGTTTTCCCACCGTGTTGTTTAACATATTTGGCAACTTCTTTAACAACTTCCCACCGTATTGTCGGTTCGCCGTAACCGCAAAAAACTATTTCCTTATATTTTCTCGGATCGCCGATTTCTTCGATATATTTTTCAGCCGGCGGTTCTTGAGATTTATCCATTTTAAGGTTATAGCCGTTTATTACCGCTTCACCTTTTCTGTCGCAGAAAACACAATCGGCATTACAACGGTTGGTTACATTGATATAAAGTGAATTTCCGATTTGATAAGTAAAACTCAACGGCGGTTTTTCCCCGATGCCGTATAAGCGGTAAGCATTGTAAGATGTTGTTCGAGCCACGTCTTCCGTCCTCAAATGTTGAAGTTCGGCAAGCTTTTCCGCAATAAAAGTTATGTATGAAGGTTCGTTTCTTTTGCCTCTGTATGGAACCGGAGTTAGAAAAGGCGAATCTGTTTCCAAAAGCATGTCTTCCACGCTTAATTGGCTTGCAATTTTTCTTACATCGTCGGCTTTTTTGAATGTAATATTTCCGGTAAATGAAATGAAGTGCCTCATTGCAATTAATTCTTTTGCATCTTCGGCATTGCCGGCAAAACAGTGAAAATGCGCACGTAATCCGGAACCCTTGTATTCACGGATGATTTCCATTATATCGTCATTCGATTGACGGTTATGAACGATAATAGGTTTGTTTAATTTTAATGCCAAGTCTATTTGCTTTTTGAAAGCGTGAATTTGTTTTTCTTTTGGTGAAAAATCGTAGTAATAATCGAGACCGATTTCACCGATTGCGACAACTTTTGGATGTTGAGCCAATTTTTCCAATTTGGGAATCAACGAATCTTCCCATTCTTTTGTATCGTGCGGGTGAACTCCAACGGCGGCATAAACCATGTCGAATTGTTCGGCCAAATCTATTGCTTGCGCCGAAGATGCCAAATCGGTAGCCGGTACTAAAATATAATCCACGCCGGCGGTTTTCGCCCGTTCTATTACTTGGTCAACTTCGCCGTTGAAATTCGGATAAAACAGATGTGCGTGAGAATCGATAAACATACGTTTTCCTTTGTTTGGAGTTTGAGGTTAAAATATTAATTCCAAATTTAACGAAATATTTCTTATGGGTGAAATGTTACCAATCATTTCAACATAATTGTAATTCAACACATTATTCACCGTTAAAAATAAATTGGCGGGAAAACCGAGAGAGAAAAAATTATAGCCTGTACGGAAATCGAGTACATAAACCGGAACACGTTCGTCTCCGTTCGGAACAAGTCCCAAATCGACCAGTTCAATATCGATTTCCTCTACACGGCTCCAATATCTGAAATCCGCACCGATGGAAAAATTACCCGGCGTAAAATCGGTTTGAATATTGAACGAATGTTTAGGACGGTATTTCAGTGTTTTGTTTTTATTTAAATCTTTTGTTAGTAGCAGAGTGTAATTAATTCCGGTTGAGAAATCGATAGAAGGAATTTTGAATTTGCCTGTAAATTCCGCTCCGGTTATTCTTGCGCGTGTTACATTGTTGAATGTAACTTCCCCGTCGGTTATATCGATTGCCGGTTCTATCATATCGTAAAATTCATTGTTAAAAACCGCAAAGTCCAAATTTATATTTCCGGTTAATTGTTTGTTGATACCAATTTCGAAATTATAATTTGTTTCGGAATTCAGTGTGGGATTAGGTTTAACTTTTATTCCGCTTGTGATGGTTGAAGTAAAAGTTTCCGCCAAGGTGGGCGCTCTGAACCCTTTGGTGATATTGCCTCTGAAAACCGTTTGTTTATTCAGTTTGTAATTGAATCCGATTTTAGGTGAAAATGAATATTCCGGATTTAAATTGTGGAGTTTGTTATAGTCGAAACGTGCGCCACCGGAGAATTTCAACCGGTTGTTGAAATTATATTCCGCCTGAGCGTAAAAAGCAAAGCCCGCAGAATGTTTGTTACCGAAAATATTCGAGTTTACCGTTCCGTAATTGATTTCTGAACCTCCTACAATGAACAAACCGTTACGGAATTTATAGTTTGTAATTAATTCCACCCTGTATTGATTTGAACTTGAGAAGTTTTTACTTTCCGATTTGTCTTTCCAAAACGAGCGGTACCAGCTCGATTTGAGTGTTAAGCTTAATGTTTGTGAAATTTTATTTTTGTAAATTGAACCGAATAAAAACCTTTCCGAATGGACTTCGTTGCCAATTTGATTGGGCGAAGGAACGAGAGCTTCGCGGGAACTTTTCCAATAGTCGAATGTTGCTTTATCCCTGTAAAATCCTGTTGCCATAAATGAGAGTGAGACCGAATCGGAAAATTTGTATAAACTTTTGAAATAACCGGAAAATCTGTTTTGCCAATCGTTTAATCTGTAACTCATATCTTCGTATCGTGTAAGTGAAATGGCAACTCCCAAATTGCCGAAACTGTTGGAATGACTCACGGTCAAATTGTTGAACGTCCGGTATTTATCGGACCAATCCCATTGTTTGTGGAAAGGTTTGTCGTAAATTCCCACTTGTGTTTTGATTAAAGTTACAGGTTGACGGGGAATACTTTTGGTGATAATGTTAATTACTCCTCCTATTGCACTTGAACCGTAAAGTGAACTAGCCGCACCTTTAATAATTTCAACTCTATCCAAATCGCTTACCGGAACCAATTCCCAAATTATTTCACCGGTATCTCCGGTAAAAGCCGGAATTCCGTCGATGGCAACCAATACGCGTGTACCTGCGCCGCGGCTGTAACCGCTTGAGCCCCGGATACTGACTTGATCGAGCGTAACGTTAACGCCCGGCGCATAACGCAAAACATCATCCAACTTTATAAAGTTCTTTTTTGAAATGAAGTAAGGTGAAATCACTTCGGCGCTTACCGGTAAATCCAATATTTTTTGCCTGTGTTTTCCGGCGGTAACAACAACTTCATTAAATTTTAAGGTGGTTTCCCGAAGTACAATTTTGAGGTTTAATCCGGGTTTATTAACCTTAATATTTTTCACAAATTTTTTATAACCCACCATCGAGGCAATGAGTGTGTAATTGCCGTAAGGAATGTTTGAAAGATTAAAATCACCCTCCAAATCTGTTGCCGTACCGGAGTTTGTATTTTTCAGCAATATATTCACACCGGCAAGCGGGGTTCCGTTCTCATCGGTTACTTTACCGGAAATTGTTCCTTCCTGTGCAAACAAAACAACCGGAATAAGTAAGAAAATTCCGGAGATTATTTTATATACCTTACTCATTTTCATTTCCCTCCGGGCGGTTGAACTGGCGGATGATTGAAATCGCAAATAATATCAATATTGTGCAAAAACGTATTTTCCGGAATGATTAATTTTCCGGGTTTTGTCGTATCACCGGAATTATAATAAATACCGGCGATTGTCCAGTCTTCCCGTTTCAACGAAATTGTTTCCAACGTCGATTGCGCAACAGCAAGGTAACCGTACACACCCGGTTTTATCACACCGAACAATGAATTGTTTTCCGTTGTGTACTTATATTCTTTAACTCCGTAAGGGATTTCGTTACTTACATATTTTAGATTTCCGGCGCTGAAGTCGGTAGTATCCAAAAGAGGTTCTTCGAAGAGCACGATGTGAGTCCGTTTAACGCTATCGGGCCATTCCCCGATAAAGTAAATCGTTCCGCTGAAGCCGGGTTCTTGCATACCGGGTTGAATTCCGCCGTCGCAATTCCATAAAACAAGAGCCAATAAAAAATATTTCAGCAAATTTTTCATTTTATTTTGCCGATAATGATTCCTTCTTCATTAATCCCTTTTGCCAGAGAAATTACTGAGCTGAAATTTTGTTCATCGCAAATGGCAATTAATCCTATTCCCAGATTAAAAACACGTCTCATTTCTTCATCGGTTATTCCGCCGGTATTTTGTATTAGTTTGAATATATCCGGTTGTTCCCAAGCGTTCCAATCAATATCAATGGAAAGGTTTTCCGGCACCACACGTTTGGTGTTTCCTAAAATACCACCGCCGGTAATGTGCGAAAATGCTTTAACGAGATTACGGGAATGGAGTTCTTGAATTAATTTCAAATACGATTTGTGAACTTTCAGCAATTCCATGCCCAAAGTGTTTTCGAGATCGCCCGGTTTTTCCGTCAAGTCGTATTTCCCCAAAAGCACTTTGCGCGCAAGCGAATAACCGTTTGTGTGCAAACCTGAAGATTTAAAACCTATTAAAATATCACCGCGGGAAACGTTTTTGCCGTCGAGGATTTTATCTTTTTCCACAATGCCTACAATTGTTCCGGAAATGTCATAATCGGTTTCATCGTAAACACCGGGCATTTCGGCTGTTTCGCCGCCTATTAAAGCAACGTTATTATCTTTGCATGCTTTTGCAAATCCTTCGATTATTGATGCGGCTGTTTCCGGCTTGAGTTTACCGAATGCAAGATAATCCATAAAGTAAAGCGGTTTGGCTCCGCATACCGCTATATCGTTGATACAATGATTTACCAAATCCTGGCCTATAGTATTGTGAATGTTCATCTGAATAGCAATTTTAAGTTTCGTGCCCACACCGTCAACGCTGGATACCAAAACCGGATTGTTGTACTTTTTTACATCCAGTTCGTAAAAAGCTCCAAAGTGCCCTATTCCGGCTAGAACATTTTTATTGAATGTCGATTTTACAAATTGTTTAATTTTCTCTAAGGTTTCATCGCCCGCTTGAAGATTTACGCCTGCTTCTTTGTATGTATTGCCCAACTTCA
>Ga0256841_1000599_pt1 | contig 35748 bp, 28 predicted proteins | sample 356308metaG_FD_185971 | JGI IMG/M metagenome (GOLD analysis project Ga0256841, IMG submission 185971) | Hydrothermal vent microbial communities from Mid Atlantic Ridge, Atlantic Ocean - 356-308 | ecosystem: Environmental > Aquatic > Marine > Hydrothermal vents | place: Atlantic Ocean: Mid... | reverse complement strand
CTTAGTGGTTTAACATTTATTATAAGAGGTATGAAATACCATCTAAATCTAAAATAATAGGGCGAAGATAAGAAATGTCTATTAATACAAAGGTAGCTACCTTGACAAATTCGCTTTTATCTTTTAATCATCCTATATGGTGTGATGATTTTCTTTTCTAACTAAGTAGACTATTTTCGTTCTATTCAACAAATACAATCGAATATAATCTGCCCTTATCCCATTTTCCTCATACGAATATTTAAAGGTGTTACTTCGAGTAATTCATCTTCTTTAATAAACTCCATTGATTCTTCTAAAGAGAGATCTACTTTTGGCGCTATCTTAACGGCATCATCTGAACCCGCAGCTCTAATGTTGGTTTGCTTTTTCTTCTTGACGAGATTGACTTCCAAATCATTAGCACGTGTATGTTCCCCTACGATTTGTCCCTTGTAGATCTCCTCCCCGGGGCTAACCATAAATCGTCCTCTGTCTTGCAGTCTATCGATAGCAAATGCCGTACTCTTCCCTGTAGACATAGATACTAAAGACCCTTTAGAGCGCGTCTCAATATCTGCTTTTACAGGTCCGTATTTTAGGTATCGGTGGTTCATAACTGCTTCACCGGATGTGTTAGTGAGAATCATATTTCTTAAGCCGATAAGCCCTCGGGATGGAATCTCAAACTCCAAGTGCAATATATCTCCTTTGGGCTCCATAATGTGCAACTCTCCCTTACGCCTTGTCACAAGATCCACTACCTTACTGGAATGCTCTTCCGGGACATCTACAACTAATGTTTCATAAGGTTCCATTTTCTCCCCGTCTATTGTCTTGTATATGACTTCAGGTTTTCCTACCTGAAGTTCATACCCCTCTCTCCTCATCGTTTCGATCAATACCGAAAGATGTAAAATTCCCCGTCCAAAAACTATAAATTTGTCTTCGGAATCAGTGTCTTCTACTCGTAAGGCTAAATTCTTCTCTGTCTCTTTATACAATCGATCTCTAAGGTGTCTGGATGTAACAAATTTACCTTCTTTCCCAAAGAAGGGAGACGTATTAATGGTAAACATCATACTCATGGTTGGATCATCTATCCGAATTCGGGGTAAGGGTTCCGGATTCTCTATATTAGCTAATGTGTCTCCAATTTCAAATCCTTCTATACCAACAATAGCACATATATCTCCATTTACCACAGATTGTACCTTCTTTTTACCAAGTCCTTCAAAAATAAATAACTCTTTAACTCGCACTTTTTTTGGGGAACCTTCTTTGATACAGAGCATATAATCTTTCCCCTCCTCCACAATACCACGAAATACTCTTCCAATGGCTATTCTTCCGGTAAATGCAGAGTAATCTAGAGAAGTAATCTGCATTTGTAAAGGGCCCGGGCGTTCTATCGGGCTTGGAATATGTTCGATAATTGCATCCAAAAGAGGTTTTACAGAATTGTCGTGTTTCCGCCAATCTTCACTCATCCATCCTTGCTTGGCTGATCCATAAAGGGTGTGAAAGTCCAGTTGTTCCTCTGTTGCACCCAAGTTGTACATCAGATCAAAAACATCTTCATGAACTTCTTCCGGTGTGCAATTTTCCTTATCCACTTTATTGACGACTACAATAGGGGTAAGCCCTAATTCCAAGGCTTTCCCTAACACAAATCTGGTTTGAGGCATGGCTCCTTCAAATGCATCCACGAGCAACAACACTCCGTCAGCCATTTTTAATACTCGTTCGACTTCCCCTCCAAAGTCACTGTGCCCGGGCGTATCGATGATGTTAATTTTTGTATCCTTGTAGAGGATAGAAACATTTTTAGACAATATGGTAATGCCACGCTCCCTCTCCAAATCATTGTTGTCAAGGATGAGATCACCTGTTGTCTTATGCTTGCTAAAGATGCTGGCCTCGTGAAGTATCTTATCAACAAGGGTGGTTTTACCATGATCTACGTGTGCGATAATGGCTATATTTCGAATTGACTGCATATGTGTTAAACCTGTGGTTTTTATAAATGAGGCGCAAAAGTACTATTATATTCGATATGATGACCATTAATTGCCTTTTTATCGTTTGATCAGGTGTTATATTTAACTTAAAACATGCATTTGAAGTCGGAGTGATTCGGAGACTTTGCAGCTGGCGGCCTCTTGAGTAGTTGTATAGTTTTTTTAATAAACAGACTGCATTGTCATATATTTTATGCAATTTTACACCATGGAAAAGGAGCCAATCTATATAACAGAATGTCCCCGAGATGCTATGCAGGGTATAAAGGAATTCATTCCAACAGAGAAGAAAGTAATGTATATTCAAGGGCTTTTGGATGTTGGGTTTGATGTATTGGATTTTGGAAGCTTTGTGTCTCCTAAGGCTATTCCACAGATGAAGGATACCCCTGATGTGCTTCGAAAATTGGATTTATCCCATACGAATACCAGGTTGCTATCTATTGTAGCCAATAAAAGAGGGGCATTGGATGCCCTTCAATTTGATCAGATTGATTTCCTTGGGTTTCCGTTTTCTATATCCGAGACCTTTCAAATCAGGAATACAAATGCCGGAATTGAGCAGAGCCTTGAACGGGTCTTAGATATACAAGATCTTTGTTTAACCAATCATAAAAATTTGATGGTGTATATTTCAATGGCATTTGGCAATCCTTATGGAGATCCTTGGAATCTTGGAATAGCATCTCACTGGGTCGAGCGTTTGGTTCAAGCGGGTATTACTCATTTTGCCTTATCGGACACGGTTGGAATTGCGAATCCGGAAAGTATCGCCTATCTTTTTGAAGGGTTGATAAATACATATCCTCTGTGTCATTTTGGTGCTCATCTCCATACTCAACCCTCCAATTGGTATAGAAATGTAAAAGCTGCATATGAAAGTGGTTGTAGAAAATTTGATGCCGCCATTAAAGGGTATGGTGGTTGTCCGATGGCCAAAGATGATTTGACAGGAAACTTGCCCACCGAAAACCTATTACTGTTTTGTGAACAAAATGGTATCCCCTGTGATCTTGATAAAGATGCCTTGATCCTTGCCGAGGATAGGGCTACAAAAGTATTCCCGATATAATTACACCTATTTTATAAGAGTACTTTTGTCTAAATTATGCCCCTTAATTAAATCGTCGAATGATACTCGTTCCTGGAAAATAAGCTAAGTCCTCAAGCTCGTCTTCGATTCTCATCAACTGATTATATTTGGCAATTCGATCTGTTCGGGATAAAGAGCCGGTCTTGATCTGTCCTGCATTTAGAGCAACTGCCAAGTCAGCAATGGTTGTATCTTCTGTTTCTCCGCTGCGATGACTAATTACATTGGTATAGCCATGTGTCTTGGCGAGTTCTACCGTGTCCATTGTCTCGGTTAAAGTTCCAATCTGGTTAATTTTGATCAAAATAGAATTTGCAATACCTTCGTCCAAACCTCTTTGTAGTCGATTGACATTAGTCACAAATAAATCATCACCGACAAGTTGTATCCTGGACTTCAATCGTTCAGTTAACAATTTCCATCCGGACCAGTCCTCTTCGTCCAATCCGTCTTCCAATGAAAATATAGGATATTTATCAACCCATGTTTCCCAATAATTGACCATTTCATCAGGCGTTAATTTCTCACCCGAAGATTTGTGAAGATGATACTTCTTCTCTTCTGCCAGATAAAATTCTGAAGCCGCTGCATCAAGGGCCAACCATACATCTTCTCCAGGTCTATAACCGGCCTTTTCGATAGCGGATAATATGATTTCGACTCCAGCTTCATTAGAAGGGAGATTAGGAGCAAATCCTCCTTCATCTCCTACATTAGTTGAAAAGCCCTTAGATTTTAGGAGCGATTTTAAGGTATGAAAAATTTCTGCTCCCATTCGCAAAGCTTCTGAGAAAGAAGGAGCACCAGCTGGCACAATCATAAATTCTTGAATATCCATCGAACTGTCTGCATGTGAGCCTCCATTGATAATATTCATCATAGGAACGGGTAGTGTTTTGGCATTTGTCCCTCCTAAATAGCGGAAAAGGGATTGGCCGGACATTTCAGCAGCGGCCTTCGCGGCAGCCAGAGAAACCCCTAAAATGGCATTGGCTCCCAATCTGGATTTATTATCTGTTCCATCAAGTTCAATCATTGCTTGGTCTAAGATAACTTGGTCAAACACATCTAAACCGATTAGGGCATCATTGATTTCAGTTGTAACATTGGCACATGCTTTCAATACTCCCTTTCCCCCATATCTTGTGTCCCCGTCTCGTAGTTCTACCGCTTCAAATTTTCCAGTGGAAGCACCGGATGGTACAGAAGCGCGCCCTACAAAGCCACTATCTGTTAACAATTCAACTTCTACCGTAGGATTTCCGCGAGAGTCAAGGATTTCTCTAGCCTGAATGTCAATTATTTTACTCATTAAGGAAAGATTTATTTTGTGATTGATGTATTGATTGTAGCACTATATTGCTCTAAATGATTCAGGAAATTGTCAAAAAGATATCTGGAGTCATGCGGTCCGGGAGATGCTTCCGGATGGTATTGAACGCTGAATACCGGCAATTTCATATGAGCGATTCCTTCTAAAGAATGATCATTGAGATTAACATGTGTGACTTCTATATCTTTTATCCCTTTGGCACTATCCAGTTCTATCATAAAACCATGATTTTGACTCGTTATTTCGGAATGCCCTGTCGTAAGATTCTTGACAGGGTGGTTGATTCCACGATGTCCATTGAACATTTTTACGGATTTCATGCCTAAAGTAAGACATAGGACCTGATGTCCTAAACAGATACCCATCAGGGGTTTATGAGAGGCGAGAATTTGCTCCGTTAATTCAATTGCGTATCCCATGGGCTCAGGATCTCCCGGGCCATTGGACAACATATAACCATCCGGAGCCCATTGTTCTATTTCTTCAAATGGAGTTTTAGCAGGAAAAACCTTGACCTTCATATTTCTTTCTGTAAGACAATTCAAAATATTGCGTTTAACGCCGAAATCAAGCACTGCTACTTTAAAACCATCGTTTGTTTCTCCTAGGGTATAGGGTGTTTTTGTGCTCACCTCTGAAGCCAATTCGAGTCCGGACATGGATGGAACCTCCTTTAATTTTTTTCTAAGTATGTCAAGGTCGAGTTCCTCTGAAGAGATAATTGCATTCATAGCCCCTTTATTTCGGATATGCATGACAACTGCTCGAGTATCAATATCCTGAATACCGACTAATCCTTCCCTTTCAAAATAAGATTGGATATCTTCATTCGCTGAGCTCCTGGAGTAGCTAATATTAAAGTTACGACAAACTAATCCCCTAATTCTAATTATATCCGATTCCGCCTCATTGTCTTTTATGCCGTAGTTGCCGATATGGACATTTGTGGTTACTAGGATTTGTCTATGATAAGATGGATCAGTGAAGACTTCTTGGTACCCGGTCATCCCGGTATTAAAACATATTTCTCCGGTTGTTGTGCCGATTTTACCGGCAGCAATACCATGAAATACTGTGCCGTCTTCTAATAATAAGATAGCGGGAGGAGGAGTTTTAATAGTCATTGCAAGGCTTAAAAATACAAGAATGGACAGGAATTTTCGACCTGCCTATCGGGGCCCAAAGATAAACCAAATACCTCGTTTGTGTGAGATTCTTTTATCCTTTATTTGATTTTTATGTATTCGAATTAAACTTATGCCTACTCCTGTCTTATGCGCTGGACTTCTCCCTCTAATATTTCATGCAAAATACGCAACTTTTTAGGGGGGAGGGATTGATCGCTCCATACGTATTTTATCTTACCTGCATGCCCATTGAATGTAACGAACTTATACGTGTTCCCAGGTTGGTTAATAGAAGGATGTCGATCTATAATTGATTTTAGAATTTTGAAATATTGTTGCCGTTGGTTTTTCTTTATACGTCCTATATATTGGAAGGGTTGAAATTCGCCATCTCCGGAATATAAATATCCCCCTTCTGTCAACACAAAACTATTAACAGCGCCGGAAAATCCACCGCCATGACCAAAGTGAATACTTTCTTTATCAGATGGGGGCGATTGTGGGATCTTAGCGGTGTGACACCCTGCCATTAATAACCATATCAAATGGAGAATAAACCATTTCATTTTTGTCCATTTTTGTGATAAATTAATTAAAGTAATTCCAAAATTTCTGTGTATATCAAACAATTCCAACTCTAATAAATATTTATCCATCCAATTTCCTCGTATTTGTTTGATAAGATATACTCGCGAATGAGAGAAGACTACTTCTTCTTAACCCATTTGGTCTCAACGCAAGTATAAAGATAGATAAATTTAGAAATCTTTAGCCGTTGTACCCATTAAAAATTCAGAAAAGACAACCATTAGGATTTGCCAGGGCGGGCTTTAGGTTCTCTTACATTAGCTCTGATATAGGCGACCTCTTTTACGATGGGGTCTTTTCTTAATAGGTAGAACATCAACTCTCCAGGTACCTTTGTATAGTCATAGGTGACTTCCCAATAGTTTAATTTGGGGGTGATTCGCTCTCCTCGTTTTAAACCGTATTTCTTATATTTTGCCTCTAGGGTATTTAGGTCGTCCTCTCCATTGAGATTTAGAACCAACCACCTAGTGTCAAAATGTTCTGTAGTAGGGTTGATAAATATTTTTTTCCATTTCCCACCGTCTTTTCGTATTTTTTCAAATGCATTGGTAACAGCGATGACGGGTTCTGGAATATTATCTTGCGCATGGACAGTTTTTTTGTCTCCTTTCTTGTCATACAAAGTCAGTTGGGAGGATGGGAGGTCAACGATGTTGCTCTCATACCTCTCTTTGAGTTTTGACCAATGTGCATTTTTGTATGCGCCACATAGAAGTGTGTATTCTTCCTTGGATAATTCCCTGGTAAAAATGCCTGGATCATCTACAAAATTTTGTGCGTATAATAGGGCTTCTCCGTCGGCAAAGACATACAGGTTGTAAACAGGACACGAACCAAAACAAGGTCCTTTTTTGATCTCATACTTTAACCAATTTCCCTTAGGTCCTTTTTGGATAGCACAGGGAGAACAGGAGTAAAATAAACCGGCAAGCGATATTAGACTCGAAAGGAGAAAAATGCTCTTAATATTGGTGTTTAAACGGGAATTACGCATATTAATAAAGAGTTATTTTTTTATAAAAATTATTTCCGGGGCCGTAAAAGTACACAATATAATTGCCTTGAGCTAATTCCCGTTCTATTATTAGTCTCTTTCGATATGAGATAGGGCTCTCAAACATAATCTGCCCTGCCATGTTTATGAGTTGGACCTTCCATTCATCCGGTGCAGCATGAGGCGAAGAAATGATTACAGCTCCTTCATCTCCTGAATAATAAACCTTTAAACCATTAGACCAGGTTTGGGTAGAGCCAATATCGGGACAAGTTCTGCCCAACAATTCATTTCGCTTTATGCTTAGGAGAAAACGGGCTAATTTGACCTGTTCAGCAGTAAACATTAGCAGACAATCATCCGGAGCTAGAGACATGTAATTCATATACATATCTATACTATTACAGCTGATTTGGGGCCAAGTTGGACACTCAGATGAATTGTAATAATGAGATTGGTTGGGGGTGTCTTTTATGTTATCATCCACTTCACAACCGGCATGAAGACATCCAGGAAGGTGACATAAGCCTAAATAATGTCCCAACTCATGAATCAAAGTGCGAGACAAATTGTAGGAGGGGGTTTGACCGAGGAGGTATCGCACATCTAAAACAATTCCATCCTCCGGATTACCTGCCATGTCCGGGAAAGTGGAGTAACCTAAGATATTGTTTCCGACTTCCCCGATCCATATGTTGAGATATTTTTTAGTATCCCAGGCATCTACTCCTCCTTTTGTAGAAAACTTAATATCTTGTTTGCGGTAATCGCCTAGGTCTAGAATGTCTGTTTTTTGACGAGTAATCCTAAGTGTATTACTTCCGCCGGGCATCTCCTCTGATAGGCAAAGCCTAATTTTCATGGCTGTGGCTAATGGCTTAAATTCAGTGGGTACCCCTGGATGTGTTTTGTTGGAAGAATTTAAGGCGACATTAACGATGTCCAATTGGTCTAAGATGTCTGATTCAGATAAGTTTTGCTCCTCTGTTCTGTAGACGATATGCACAACTACCGGAATATCCAATTCTGAGCGTATCTCTAACGAGGAAATATTCAATTGATTAAGTGTATTCCATGCTTCTGCTGCTACTTCATTCTGTCTAAGATATTGGGAGTGATAAGCATCTGTTCCACACCGGACCTGCGACAGTATAATTACAGGAAAGCTAGTGGAGAGAATTAGGAAGAATTTTAGACCTCGAAGCACTTTCATGTATATATCCTATGGTTTATATGAAATAAACGTCATAGTTCGACTAAAAGTTGCAGGCGATTATTCCTAGATGTAAAAATACATATACAGAGTGTCAATTATTTATTTTTGCTTTTTACTCCAGCTATCACGTAAGGTCACGGTTCGATTGAAAATCAAATGTCCAGGGGTTGATTCTGTATCCTGCACAAAGTACCCATTTCTTAAAAATTGATATCGATCCTGCTTATTAGCTTCCAATATAGAAGGTTCTCCAATGGCATTGGTGCACAGCTTAAGAGAGTCGGGATTGAGGAATTCCAGAAAGTCTCGATCTGCATGACCCAGCGGATTCTCATCATTAAATAGCCGATCATATAGACGGATTTCAATGGGCACTCCATATTTGGCAGATACCCAATGAATAACCCCCTTCACTTTAATTCCCGAAGTGTCTGAGCCACTTTTGCTTTCAGGGAAATACTTACAGGTAACTTCGATTATTTTTCCTTCGCTATCCTGTTGATAATGCTCACATTGCAGTATAAAGCCGTGTTTTAATCGCACAAAACCTCCAGGACGGAGACGATGATACTTGGAGGGAGGGTCCACCATAAAGTCTGCGCGTTCGATGTACAATTCCTTGGTAAATTGTATCGTCCGCTTACCTGCTTCCGGATCACGTGGGTTATTGTCAGCGGGCATTGCTTCCTCATGATGTTCAGGAAAATTGCTTATCACTACCCGTATAGGATCGATGACCACCATCCTCCGAAGAGCAATATTATTGAGGTCCTCCCTGAGAGTATGCTCCAATAGAGAAAGATCTATGATGTGTTTTCTCTTGGCTATTCCCAACTTAAGGATAAAATTGCGTATTGCCTGAGGAGTATATCCTCTTCGTCTCATCCCTGCCAATGTGGGCATACGAGGATCATCCCATCCATCGACATGTTTTTCTTTTACAAGTTGTAGAAGTTTGCGTTTACTCATGACCGTATAGTTGATGTTGAGCCTTGCAAATTCAATTTGTCTGGATGGAAATATTTCTAACTCTCGAATGAACCATTCATAAAGTGGTCGATGGTTCTCAAATTCCAAAGTACAAAGTGAATGGGTTATTTTTTCGATCGAGTCGGATTGTCCATGAGCAAAGTCATAAGTAGGGTAAATTTTCCACTTTGTCCCTGTTCGATGATGAGGAGTATTTAGAATGCGATACATGACAGGATCGCGCATGTGCATATTGGGCGAAGACATATCTATTTTAGCTCGAAGCACGCATTCTCCCTCTTCGAATTCTCCTGCTTGCATTCGATGAAATAGTTCGAGATTATCTTCGATAGAACGCTGTCTATAGGGACTCTCTTGTCCAGGTTTCGTAGGAGTGCCTCTCATCTTAGACATCTCCTCAGGGCTGGAGTGATCCACATATGCTTTCCCCTTTTTGATTAACTTTATGGCATATTCAAAAAGGGTAGGGAAATAGTCAGAGGCATAGTACTCCCGATCGTCCCAGTCATATCCCAACCATCGGATATCTTCCTTGATACCCTCAACAAAACGAGTTTCTTCAGCTGCAGGGTTGGTGTCATCAAATCGAAGATTGGTCATTCCTCCATACTTGGCAGCAAGTTCAAAATTCAAAATGATTGCCTTCGAATGCCCAATATGCAAAAATCCATTGGGCTCCGGGGGGAATCGAGTATGTATTCGTCCACCATGTTTTCCTGAGGCTATATCAGATCGGATAATCTGATCGATAAAATGTCCTCCTCCTTCGTTTGTGTTATCTTCCATTCCAGTTATTTTAGAGTGCAAAGATAGATAAAGATAATAGCATAACAGGAGCTCTCCCTAACTAAATTCAACTTTGATTAGGTATGAAATGATAATGAATTTCATTCATCTTATGATACATAGCAGGAGGAGAATAAAGAAAAACATAGGAGATGCAACCTATTCATTCTATTAGAAAATTTTAGTCATATCATATTTACAATTATCATCCATAGACTTCACCGGTATAGGATTTCCAAGTGTTGAGGAGAAGGGCAGTAACGGTCATTGGACCAACCCCGCCAGGAACGGGGGTTATGAAGCTGCATTTTTCAGCAACTGCCTCAAAATCTACATCTCCTACCAACCTATATCCGGATTTCTTTGAAGCATCTTCTACTCTGTTGATTCCGACATCTATTATTACAGCACCGGGTTTGACCATATTACTCTTAACAAAATTCGGGATGCCAATAGCTGCAATTATAATATCTGCTTGGGCACATCTGCTTGAAATGTCTTTGCTCTTACTATGCAAGACAGTAACTGTTGCATTTCCTGGATTTCCTTTAGAAGAGAGCATTATACTGATGGGACGTCCCACAATATTACTGCGACCCAAGACTACACAGTCCTTCCCTGAGGTGTCAATATTGTAACGTCTGAGCATTTCCATAATTCCAAGGGGTGTGGCAGGATGATAGGCGGATAGTCCTTGAGTCATTCTCCCAAAATTGGTAGGGTGAAAGCCGTCAACATCCTTCTCCGGAGCTATAGCCAATATAACAGCTGTAGGGTCAATATGCCGTGGAAGAGGAAGTTGGATAATAAATCCATCGACCTCTTTGTCCTTATTAAGTTGGTCTATTAGTGCCAAGAGCGCATCTTGTGAAGTGTCCTCCTCCAAATGGTGTAGGGTAGAGCGATATCCGACACGTTCACAGGAACGTATTTTATTGCGGACATAGGAGCGACTAGCCGGATTTTCTCCCACCAATACCGCGACAAGATGAGGGGGTCTTTTACCAGTAAGAGTATAGGCTTCTACTTGATCCTTGAGCTCTGATTGTATTTGTAAAGCTAAGGCTTTTCCGTCGATGAGTTCCATGGATTTCAAATTTTATCTTTTAAGAAGACCCAAAGATATTTGAATCATTAAGACTTGTAGAAAAAGCAGTAATTTTTTTTTCAAATGCTTTTTTCAATCATTCTATGTGATGGAATTCATACAAATTGGTATCTTTGCGCGCTCATTGAGTTATAGTTTACTATTTAATACCATATTATGGCAAAAAAGAAAGACAATTCAGATTTATTGGTAGACTTTGAAGAGGTTACCGGAAATGTTGAAGGATTTATAGAAAAGAATAAGAACTTGGTCATTGGAGTAGTTCTGGCATTGATTATTGGAGTTGGTGGGTATTTTTCCTACATGAACCTGTATAAGATGCCTAGAGAGACAGAAGCCGCCGACCAAATGTATCAGGCCCAATTCCAATTTGACAAAGATTCTTTTAATCTCGCACTGAATAATCCGGGCGGTGGCTATGATGGGTTTCTTGGAATCATTGATAATTATAGTGGCACAACCGTTGCTAATTTGGCCAAATATTATGCGGGGGTATCCTACCTTCGTATGGGTAATTTAGAGGAAGCACTAAACTATATCGAAGACTATAGTCCGGATGGCACTGTGATGCCTGTTATGAAATTCGGAGTCCTTGGAGATATTTATTCTGAGAAGAATGATTTGGAAAAGGCTGCTGAATATTATAAGAAAGCTGCGGATGCCGCAGATGAGGATTCTGACTTCCTAGCAGCCTACTATCTGTTGAAATATGGTGAATTGGAAGAGACCCTAGGCCATAATGACAAAGCTCTAATGGCTTACGAGAAAATTCAAAAGGACTATCCCAACGCCCCAGATGCTCGTCAAATTGAACTCTATATTAATAAGTTGAAATAATGTCTTCCAAAGATAGAGCGATAGCCGATCGTGCCGACAGCGCCCCCCTGGACGCGTCCGGTTTAAAATTTGGTATCGTCGTCGCCCAATGGAATGACTCCATTACCTCTCGTCTTTTGGAGGGATGTAAAAAAGTACTTCAAATCTCAGGTGCAGATGCACAAGATATTAAGGTGCTTGAAGTCCCTGGAAGCTTTGAATTAATAGGTGGCATGTCACTTCTACTTACTCAAAATGATTGTGATGCCGTAATAGGATTGGGGTGTGTTATAAAAGGGGAGACCCGGCATGATGAGTATATTAACCACGCTGTTGCTCAAGGCCTTATCCAACTCAATATAAAATACAAAACACCTACCATCTTTGGATTGTTAACAGTAGAGAATAGACAGCAAGCAGAAGATAGGGCAGGGGGGAAGTATGGCAATAAAGGAGAAGAGGCTGCTGAGACAGCTATTGTCATGGCGCGTTTGTATTCAGAGTATTCAAAATAAACATTATGGCAATAAAAAAATTACATGTCATAGATGCCGGCAGGTTCAAATTGGACGGTGGAGCTATGTTTGGTGTGGTTCCCCGTAGTATTTGGGGGAAAATGAATCCACCGGATGAAAATAATATGTGCGATTGGGCATTGAGGTGTCTGCTCGTTGAAACGGAGGATAGACTTATTCTGATAGATACAGGGATGGGGGATAAGCAGGATGCTAAGTTTCGTTCTTTTTTCTATCCTTCTGGTAAGGACTTAGTTCAGTCTATTAAAGAGGCAGACTTTGAACCCGAGGACATTACAGATGTCTGGTTGACGCATTTGCACTTTGATCACGATGGTGGTGCAGTTAAACGAGATGCAAATGGAAAACTCATACCTACCTTTCCCAATGCAAAATATTGGTCAAATAAGAAGCATTGGGAATGGGCAAAATACCCCAATGCAAGAGAAAAGGCATCCTTTTTAAAAGAAAATTTTATTCCACTGGAAGAACAAGGACTTATTCATTTCATACCTCAAACTCTGACAGGAGAAACTCCTTTTGGTCCTGATATCAAGGTGTTTTTCAGTTATGGTCATACAGAAGCTATGATGGTGCCCATCCTCCATATGGAGCATAGAACAGTGGTGTATTGTGCTGATTTACTTCCTTCTAGATGGCATGTCGGTATGCCATATGTGATGTGTTATGATATTCGACCTTTAACAACTTTAGATGAAAAGACCGCTTTTTTTAATGAGGTTTTGGATGGAGATTATGTGCTGTTTTTGGAACATGACCCGAGCGTGGAATGCATCACCCTTAAACGCAATGATAGAGGTCGTGTAGTGCTAGATGAATCCTTTGAGCTATCTAGCTTATTTTAGAACACTTAGCAATTTCATGTAATATATAAAGTAGATTAGCTACCTTTGCCCGATGCAATCGAATGTAGCAAAAAGTCTGGGTAATATCGGTAGTGAATGGACAGGAGTCCTTCTAACCTTGATTAGCTCCAGCTTGTTTCTATGGGTTATTGGCATTCTCCTACTCTTCTGGCTGCACGACGATAACATCGTCAATTTTTTTAAGGAAAATACCAATATCGTTGTCGAGCTCACCTCTAATTCTACTCGAACAGATGCGGACAAAGTAGAGAATGTGTTGAGGGCTCACACTTTTATTCGGCCTAAAAGCATTGTATTTATCCCTAAAAATGAGGCGATGAATATTATGAAATCTGATTTAGGAGCGGATATTTTAGAGGGAGTTGGCTCTAATCCCTTTAGAGATATATTTATATTTAATGTAAAAGCCAAATTTTCTTCTAAAGGTAAAATTGGACAATTAATCCAGGACCTAAAACGCCAATCCAAAGTTGAAGATGTCTATGCCCAAACGGAGTATTTGGAGTATTGGGATATCTGGAAACATAGGATTAATCGGATGCTAAGTATATTTGGAATGGTCTTGATGATCCTAGCGATTGGGTTGATATTCAATATGCTGAGGCTGATGATTGATGCCAAATCCTACAGTATTCACCTACTTCAACTCGTCGGAGCCTCATGGAGCTTTATCCGCCTTCCTTTCTATAGAAAATCATTTAAATACGCTGTCGGAAGTGCCTCAGTTGCTTCGATTTTACTTGGTTTAACTGTGGTGGGAGTATTGCTTTATTTGCCGGGTATGGCAGAATATTTTAATATGAAATACGTTATACTGACGATGATATTTTTGCTTTTGTTTAGCTTAGTATTGTTTCTAAGTGGTACCTTTGTCGTGTTGCGTAAATTTTTAGGGCATTAACTTTTTTGTGTAAAATGAGTATGAATTTTATTACATATAAATTTTCAAAGATATGAAATGGTCGATTCCGGCTAATTTGTTTATAAAATAATTGCATCAATGGCTGCTAAAGAAAAGAAAAAGATAATGGTTACTTCTCCGAAAAAGGGTATTTCACATCAGGGCAAAGATCAGGGAGATGGACAAGAGTCCACATTGATTATGAGGAAAAAGAATTTTATACTATTGGGGATAGCTTTTGCTGTCGTTGTTATGGGATTACTCTTGATGTTGGGGGGAAGTATGCCTTCTCCTGATGTATGGGATGAAGGACTAATTTATTCTTTTCGCCGTATAACCCTTGCCCCTATCGTAATTTTAACGGGTTTGGGGATTGGATTTTATTCGATATTCAAGTAGACATGCTCGAACACTTAAAAGCACTTCTGCTTGGTATCATTCAAGGACTAACAGAGTTTTTGCCCGTCAGTAGTAGTGGGCATTTGGAACTGGCCAATTACTTCTTTGGTGAGCGGGGGATACCTAAGGATCAGGTCCTGATGACCGTTACCCTGCATTTAGCAACTGTTCTAGCTACTCTCATTGTATTTAGAAAAGATATTCAGTCTATTTTAAAGGGTGTTTTTCGGAGAGAGAAATCGGCTTTACAATATGCCGGATTTATAATTCTATCAATGATTCCTGCTGTTTTTATTGGTTTAGTCTTTGAAGACGTCATTGATGCATTGTTCGATAGTAATATCCTTTTGGTTGGTTCTATGCTAATTCTTACAGGAATAGGGTTATTGGTATCGGATAAAGTAAAAGGAGGGAAGTTACAGATTCGTAATGCTTCTGCTTTGCTTATTGGTTTTGCACAGGCTATTGCCATTTTACCGGGTATCTCCCGATCAGGAGCAACTATTGGGACCGCCTTGTTATTGGGGGTGAATCGAGAGGAGGCCGCACGATTTTCTTTCTTAATGGTCATCCCTGTTATTTTGGGGAAGGTGGCTTTGGATATAATTCAGGGGGATTATACACATACTACCCTTCCATTTACTGTATTACTAGTGGGGTTCTTTGCAGCTTTGATTTCGGGATATTTTGCTTGTCGATGGATGACATCCATCGTTCGTAGAGCGAGGTTAGCTTACTTCGGATGGTATTGTTTGACAATTGGATTAATAGGAGTAGCATGGGTGTTGGTCATAAGGTAGAACCATTGGTATCGATATCGGATAAAACGGATTTTTTAAGTGGGCAATTGCTTCTCGTTGATAAGCCATTGAACTGGACCTCCTTCGATGTTGTCAATAAGATTCGTTATGCGCTTAGGAAAAGGCTCGGAATTAAAAAAATCAAAGTAGGCCATGCCGGCACATTGGATCCACTAGCTACCGGTCTCTTAATCATAGCAGTTGGCCAAATGACAAAGCAACTGGAAAGTTTCCAAAATTTAGATAAAACTTATGAAGGAAATATGCGCTTTGGCGCTTCTACTCCTACGTTTGATGCGGAGATGATGCCCGATGCTGTATTTGAACTTGTCGATCTTGATTTCAACACAGTACAAGAAAAAATTCCTTTGTTTCAAGGTGAAATAGAGCAATTTCCTCCCTTGTTTTCTGCTGTAAAAAAAAATGGTAAAGCTGCGTACAAATACGCGAGAAAAGGTCAAAAAGTCGAATTATCCTCGAGAAAGATTTTTGTTCATTCCTTTGAATTGAGTTTACTTGACTGGCCGGAGGTCGGTTTTAAGGTGAATTGTTCGAAAGGAACATACATTCGCTCGTTGGCACATGATCTGGGTAAAGCATGTGGAAACGGAGCCTACCTAACGCGATTAGTGAGAACAGCCATTGGCCAATTTAGGCTCGAAGAAGCTTGGAAATTGGAGGATCTAATTCAAGTGCTTCAATCAACTGAATAAGGCTTCTCATGTTGCAACGGTTTTAGTATTTTTGTTATCTTTATGTTGCTATGTGTATGAAGGATAGGCCTTATCTATCCTTCCAGGATTTATGACTGGCGTTAACAATAAAACCATTCCAATGATTATACAATCCCTTTTTGCATGGAAGCATTTTGCAACTACAGTTGTGATATTTGTACTCCTTTATTTGATACTAAATTTTTTGTTCAAGCATCGAAAGAAAGGTGTTCAGTCTAAGCGTTTGTTAAAGCAGCTGACAATGGGGGTGCTAGCTATTATCGGTCTCATTGCTATTATCCTCTCTATCCCGATGAGTGATGTGATGCGTTCAAATGTTACAAGTCTATTGGGTATTGTAATTTCAGCCGTCTTGGCTTTAAGTTCTACGACTTTTATAGGCAATGCTTTTGCAGGGGTATTTCATAAGATGGTTGGGACGTTCAAACCGGGCGATATGATTCAGACTGTCGACTATTTTGGAAAAGTTACTGAACAGGGATTATTTCATACCGAAATACAAGACGTAAATAGTAATTTAATTACGATACCCAACTTATATCTTGTCAATCACCCTGTTGAAGTTTTTCGCTCTACTGGTACAATTGTTACAGCAGAGGTTTCCCTTGGTTATGAAGTACACCACCAAACCATTGAATCGAGATTGCTTGAAGCAGCTTTGAAGACAGGTCTAGAGGCTCCATTTGTCTACGTTAAGGAGCTAGGGGATTTCTCTGTGGTCTATCAAGTGAATGGCAAGTTATTGGATGTAGGTAAACTCTTACTCACTCAATCCAACTTAAAGTCGGCCATCTTGGACCTATTGCATAAATCCCAAATAGAAATCGTATCTCCTCACTTTATGAACCAAAGGCAAGTTAATGAACAAGTCTTTATTCCGACTTCACCTACAGATGAGAAGCAATTGCCTATTAAGGAGGAGATTCAACCCGATGCTATCGTATTTGATAAGGCAGATAAAGCAGAGTCTATTGAAAAGAAAAAGGAGGTAAAGGCTGAATTAGATCAAAAAATATTGGAACTTGAAAAACAATGGAAGGAGGCAAAGGAAAAAGTTAAAAAAGAACTCTTGTATACTCGTCTACAACACTTAAAAGATGGAAGAGATAAACTCATAGCCAAAATTGATAAGGTCATTGAAGATTTTGAAAGTGAAACCTAAGATATTAATCAAATATTCTACCAGAACGTCGGATGATGGTTGCTGAAGCTTGTTGAGTGCCAGTCACAAGTACATCTTGTATATTGACATGTACGGGTCTGGATGCGATAAAATAGATGATTTCCGCTATATCCTCAGAGCGAACAGGATTGAAATCTTCGTAGATCCTAGCTCTCTCCTCATCCCCTTCAAACCGCACGCTTGCAAACTCAGTGTTTTCGACATGACCCGGAGCTACTTGACTAACTCTGATGTTATATGGAGATAAGTCAATTCTCATTCCTTTGGTAAGCGCTTCCACAGCATGCTTGGTGGCGCAATAAACATTTCCAAGGGGATAAACTTCCTTGCCGGCAATGGAGGAAAGGTTGATAATGTGTCCATCTTTTCGATGTTTCATCCCTTTGGAGACGATTTTGGTTACATGAAGAAGACCCTTGATATTCGTGTCAATCATCTGGTCCCAATGGCTTATTTTACCGTCTTCAAATCCAGACAATCCCAAGGCTAAGCCTGCATTGTTGACTAATACATCTATTTTTATCTCTTCTTCCCAAATATCTCTTAACCCTTCTTTCAAAGCGTCGAAGTTTCTTACATCCAGTGCTCTAATATCTACCTTAACATCATGTTTTTTTTGAAGAGCTTCTTTGATTTGTTGCAATCTATCGACCCGTCTAGCCAAAAGGATAAGGTTGTTTTTTTGCGTGGCAAAGTTAACCGCCGTTGCTCGTCCAATCCCTGATGTCGCTCCTGTGATAAGAATTGTTTTTAGGGTCATATTTCTAATAAATTAAGTTAAAACAATACGTTTTTCTGTTGTATGAAACGAATATGAATTTTATTAATTATAAATTCACACACAAAATTGATTAAAATTCATGAGAGAGCGAAGCGGTTACATAGCTGCAGAAAATTTGTAATACATTTATTACAATTTAGTACAAATTTTTAAACATATGAAATGGTAAAGTGAGCGTTTAGCTCTATGAAACGAACATGAATTTTATTAATTATAAATTCACACAGAAAGATAATTAAAAAAATTCATGTGAGAGCGAAGCGGTTCCATAGGTGCAGAAAATTTGTAATACAATTACTTTCAATTTATTATAAATTTTTAAACATATGAAATATATAGGTTTATAGATCTTTGTCCCGACAATGTTAATAGAATAAATTCGAAAGATTATGAAGGCATTTATTTGACGTATATAAGGAAAATGAATATTTATTTAGTTTTGTTGCTGTGTGTTATAAATATTTTGTGTATATTTGCGGAATGAACCTTGAGTGATTTGATCTCAGGTTGAGTTACCCCTGAAGACCGGTTTTATTGTAAACTTTATACATTAAAACCTACTGAAGTGAAAGTAATCCGATTTAAAATCCTTTTTGCAATCATACTTGGCGTATGGACATTTAGTATTCATGGCCAAGATTTGCATTACTCACAGTTCTACACTTCCCCACTTAATTTAAATCCATCGATGACCGGGATTTTTAATGGAGATACACGTGTGGGGCTCAATTTAAGAAGCCAATGGTACACGAATCACTTGGCTCGATATCGCACTGGTTCTTTGCATGCAGATACAAAGATTTACCCCAAGCACATGCGAGGTTTTTGGTCTTTAGGTGCGATATTTAACTATGACCAAGCAGGAGATTCTCGTTTGGGTTTGGTCCATTTTGGTGGCTCAGGAGCCTATACTTATCCATTATCCAGAACACATTTTATTAGTGCAGGACTTATGCTGGGCCTTGCCCAACGGCGATTTAAAACCGATGACTTAGTTTGGGATTCGCAGTGGAATGGCGATGTGGTAGATCCCTCTTTACCCAGCGGTGAAGCTTTTGAAAACTTGGCACGATCTTACGTTGATTTTTCAGGCGGGGTCAATTATCAATGGCAAAAAAGTTATCGTAAAAAGCTAAATTTGGGTATTGGGGCAGCCCACCTCAATCGTCCTAACCAGTCCTTTAACGCTGGTACTACAAATTACCCTTTGGATATGCGATTGGCCTATCACGCTTTAGCAGAGTGGCCACTACTTTCACAATTGGACATCTTAGCGCATGTGTTGTACCAGACACAAGGCCCATATAAAGAGTTGGTTTACGGAGGATATGGCAAATTATTTTTTAATCAGAAGCGAGGCAAAGAGTTTGCCTTATTGCTCGGTCTTTCTGTTCGGCATAAAGATGCAGTTATACCCAAAGTCGCTGCAGAGTGGAGTATGTGGTATGCTGGGTTGAGTTATGATGTTAATATATCTGATTTTCAACGTGCTACTGGGAAATTAGGAGGACCTGAATTTGCTTTAATCTATAGAATAGTGCATGTGCGGCCGATAAGGGATTTTAAGACCTGCCCCATTTATTAGACCAAAATACCCGAGTTTGAGTTATTTCAATTCCTTTTACAAGTGCTCAAAAATATAAAAATGAACAAAATTTTAACCATTTCATACCTGATCTTTTTTATTTGTTCCCTCCATGCCCAAGAATTATATAGGCCTGGGCAACAAAGAGAGGAATATCTGAAGTTAGGAGAGGAAGCGACACAGTCTGAGAATTATTACTCTGCATTTCACTATTTTCAAGAGGCGTATTTATACGATACTACAGCTACTGATATTACTTATCGTTTAGCTGAATCAGCTAGGTTATTTCACGCTTATGAATACGCAGAACGAATGTATCAAAAGGTCGTGTCTTCGGACCAGGGAAGTCAGTTTCCTGCCGCAGCCTATTATCTAGCAGAAATGCAACAAATACAGGGTAAATATCAAGATGCAATCGCTAACTATAACCTCTATATTACGGAGTATGGAGATGATGGATCCTATTTGACCGAGCGTGCCAGGAAGGAAAAGGAGGCTTGTCGATGGGCATACCAGAGAGTGGAAAATGCACCTGACAATATTCTTATAGAGCATTTGGATGAATCCATTAATTCCCCTTATTCAGATTTTGGGGCGCTGGTTAAGGGTGATCAACTCTACTTTTCTTCTATGAAATATCCTGTTCTTGCCAAGGGGAAATCTATGGGAAAATTGCGCTCTAAAATCCTTTTGAATGAAGCAGGGCAAAGTGAAGTCCAAGAGGATTTTTTGGTTGATGATATTCAAGGCGCTGCTCATACCAGTATTTCAAAGGATTCTAAAATGCTTTATTATACACTATGTGATTATGTCAATGACAGTAAGTTGAATTGTAAGATTTACGTTAGAGAAATGGAGAATGGGCATTGGGGGACGGCCAAAATACTTCCGGAATATATTAATGTCCCCGGATATACAGCCACAGATCCCTCGATATCTTTTGATGCAGATTTGGGGAAGTATATTTTGTATTTTGTGTCTGATATGCCGGGGGGAAGAGGAAATAAAGATATTTGGTACAGTGTTCTCAATGAAAATATGGAGTATTCTGCTCCTGTTAACATGAGTGGAGTTAATACCGCTGAAGACGATATCTCCCCATATATGCATGCTGAATCCAGTATGTTGTATTTTAGTTCAAAGGGGTACCGAGGCTTAGGTGGTTTCGATGTCTATAAATGTCGTGTAGGTGGAAAGGGATGGGGTAAAGTGGAACCATTGCCCGCACCGGTTAATTCCAGTTATAACGATATCTACTACACATTATCTCCGGATAGAGGAACAGCTTATGTAGCTTCCAATCGGGTGGATGCGTTTCATTTGGAGTCCGAGCCAAAAGCGTGTTGTTTTGATATCTACAAGTTGACCTACTTGCCTTGCAATATACGGATGTTGACCGCTATAATGAATGCAGAAACCAAAGACTCTTTACGAGGTGCGACCTTACTCCTGATTAATAAGGATACGCGGGATACTCTGACTTTTCAAAATGATATTGCAAGTCTCTACAAAGTACCGGTAGATTGTGATAGTAGATATAGCTTAGTAGCTACGAAAAATGGCTTTCTACCTGCATCCGTAGATCTACAAACTCCCTTGAGTGTTAAGGATACAACCATTCAACGAACCTTGTATTTGAAACCTCAACGTATAGAAGTGCTTGTTCAAACCTTTAATAAGAATACGGGTAAACCGCTTTCTTGTGTAGATGTTTTAATGAGTGATTCAAAAAATAATCAACTACTATCTAGCAAGAAAACTTGTCCGGATAACGAAACTATATTTACAGTTATCCCCGGTACCCGATTAGTGTTTAAAGGAAAGAAATTTGCATATCTTCCCGATACTAAGAGTCTGGACCTGTCAACTCCAAAGGATGGACCTATTGTTATAAAATTATACCTCACGCCTTCTTTACCTAGTGTGTTGCCCATCGCATTGTACTTTGATAACGACAGGCCGGGTAGAAGATCTTGGAAGAGAACCACCAAAGAAAGTTATACGGATACTTATCTGAAGTATTATCCTAAGAAGCAAGAATTCATTGACAGATTCTCCGAAGGAGGAGCTTCTGCCGATGGCGAAAGAATTGCTTCATTTTTTCAAACACGAGTTAAAGCAGGTTATGACCAACTCCAACTTTTTCTAGAAGTATTGGAAAGTGAAATGAAATTAGGTAATAAATATAGAATTGAAATTAGAGGATACACTTCACCCCGGGCCTCTTCCGGTTACAATAAAAATCTTGCGGCCAGAAGAATAAGTTCTATTAAGAATGAATTTAGAAGGTATAAGGGTGGGATTTTATTGCCTTATTTAAAGAATGGTAGTCTTGTCATAGCTAAGGAGAGAGCCATTGGTGAAAGTGAGCTGCCGGAAGAAATTCTAAAAATCAGAAGTATATTAGAAAATTTAAAAGATGAGCGTAACTCGATATACAGTCCGGAAGCTTCCGGAATGCGTCGCATCGATATATCCAATGTTACAGCCAAATAAAAATATAAACCTTGTTTTCAATGAAAAGCTTCATTCGATTATTCTCCCTTACTTTAATAATTTTATTTTCCAATCAAGTATCGTGGGCTACCCATATTGTAGGAGGAAATATCACATACAGATGCCTTGGAAATAACCGATATCAATTTAAGTTGACTATCCGAAGGGATTGTGAGTTTGGTCAAGAACCCTTTGATCGTGATTTACACCTAACCATATACAATGGGGAAGGAGGGCATAGAATTACACTTGGCAAGAACGGATATGTACCTATGCGATTTTTAGGTGTTGTCCCCGTTGATTCTGACTTAGATGGAGGGTGCATAGATCAAGGAAAACCTGTCTGTGTGGAGGAGGGGACATATGTTGGAGAAGTGGTGTTGCCCCCAACGGAGGCAACCGGATATATTTTATCTTATCAACGTTGTTGTAGGAATTGGACTCTAAATAATATTGAAACTCCTTTGGAAACAGGAACTACTTATTTTGCGAAGATTAATCCTAAAACGCTTTCACTTTGCAATTCTTCTCCGGAATTCAAACAATGGGCACCGATCTATATCTGTTCAGGTTTGCCGTTTACTTTTGACCATAGCGCAACAGACGCTGATGGGGATAGTTTAGTGTATTCGTTATGTGCTCCATACCAAGGGTTAACCTTCGCTCATCCTCAAGACCTCAAAGCCGACCCACCGCCTTACGAACCTGTCGTGTGGAAAGCGCCTTACGGACTCGCTGATTTACTTGGAGGAGTTCCATTGAAAATAGATGAGAATACAGGGATAATGACCGCAACACCCAATACGATTGGCCAATTCTTGGTTGGTGTTTGTGTGCAGGAGTATAGAGATGGTAAAGTGATCGGAGTGAGCTATCGTGATTTTGAGTTCAATGTCCGAGCTTGTGGAGAAAAGCCAGTAGCTTCATTTGAGCTCACTTCTGACCCTTGCGATGGCTTGACACAAACGTTTATGAGCACATCTAAGAATGCAAATAACTATCTTTGGTTTTTTGATGCAGATGGAGACCGGACAAAGCGCTCTTCTGAAGAAAATCCGACTTTTACATTTGATTCGGCTGGAACCTATAAAGTGCTACTAAAAGTAGATAAAGACGGTTGTATGGATTCTACGATCCAAATCATTACAATCATCGACCCTGAGATTGATGTGAACTTTGAATACACCTTGCTTTGTACTGACACCTTGGGGCTCCGCTTAAATAGTATTTCAACCTCTAAGGATAGTTTAGTTGCATGGAATTGGACAGTTACGGACCCGAAGGGCACTTATACCGCTTCCGGTAGTCCTGCTTTGGTCTTGATGAAAAAAGGAGTTCAAGTACATATAAAATTGGAGGTAGAAGATATGAATGGTTGCAAAGGGGTTAAAGAGTTAGATACCTATTTGCCCAATATTAATATCGAATGGACAGGAGACTCCCTCAATATATGTAGAGGAGACTCAATAAGGCTTTTTAAGTTTTCAAAGTCGGATTATAATTATACATGGTCTCCGACGACGGGGCTTAATTTAAAGAGACCGGATAGACCCATTGCATCTCCTGATTCCAATACCACTTATTATGTCACTATAACCAATGACACATGTTCTTTAGTAGACTCAGTATATATAGAGGTTCACGATACTATCCCCGTTTGGATAACGGGAACAGATACTACCTGTGATGGCCAGGTGTTGCTTGTCGCACATTCCAATGATTCTACTCAGTTCGAATGGTCCTATAACGATAGCTTCAATCCCATCGTAAATACCGGAGATACGTTGCGAATAGAGATTTCTGGAGATACGGTTCTATTTGTTAGAGCAGGTGCAGCCGACCAATGTCAGGGAGTGGCTTCTAGATACATTGTTTATGGAGGGCGTAATGTACATATCCCTAAAGAACATATTTTATGTTACGGAGGTGGCGAACTATTTTTAAATCCCGATGGGGATACAACACTGACCTATCTTTGGACCCCTGGGAAATACTTAGACGATTCTACTAAGGCCAACCCCAAGGCTACCGTTGATCATTCCGTTACTTTCAAGGTGCAAATCCATGACCCGGAATTCCAACAATGTGAGATGCAATTTGAAGTAGAGGTTAAAGTAGGTCCTAAGTTTATTGTGCACAACTTACCCGTAGATACAATATTGTGTGATGCGGACTCCCTGGAACTTGACGTAGATGTTACACCTGACGGTGGATTATTGACGTGGTGTGATAGCTCAGGAAAAGTTATAGGTGAGGGCAATCCGGTTGTTATTTTGCCGAATGACAGTGTTAATTATGTATTGAAAATAGCAGATAGCTTGGGATGTGTAACTCGAGATTCGATTTTTGTCCGGTCGTATGACAAGAATTTTGATATTGTCTTTCCGTCAGATGTATGTGCAGGAGATAGTGTGATGATGCAAGTGGTCTGCAATGGTGGTGGAAATGTTCAGATTGATTGGGATTTAGGTGGTAATCTGACTTTTATAGACAAGAAAGTCTTTGTGAGGCCTTCTAAAGATAAGCACAGTTACAAAGTAACTGTTCGATATGGTGATGGTTGTGTTTATACAGAGCAAATTAACCTTGTTGTTCATGGATTTGATGATGACGAGGTAGTTGCTTCAGCAGACCCCCCACGGATCGTAGTCGGATTGCCCGTTCAGTTAGATGTCGTACCTAAGGGATACACTTACCGATGGATGCCACCTGAATTGCTAGACGATTCGAGCTCACCAACCCCTATTGCAACTTTGAGTAAAACAGGGGCCCAGATATTTAAAGTTATTGTAACAGATGAATTTGGTTGTATGGGGATGGATACAGTTTTGGTAACTGCTATTCCTTTGGATTGTGAGAAGGGAGTCTTTTTACCGAATGCATTTTCGCCCAATGGTGATGGAGTTAATGATATCCTCTTCGTCAGGAGCGCTGTAATACAGGAAATGGACTTGGTGATATATAACCGTTGGGGAGAAAAGGTTTTTCATACTACAAACCAAGGAGATGGTTGGGATGGTACTTATAAAGGAACTGTACTACCTCCCGATGTATATAATTACCTACTAAAATATACATGTATTAACGGGGAAGATTATCAACGGATAGGCAATATCTCAATCATCTTGCATTGATGTGTATTAACCTACTTTAGCCCCCAAATACTTCAGACAAGATTATAGAAATAAAACTGTATTTTTGCAGTTATGAAGCGAACATGAATTTTTTAAACATATGGACACTTAACGAAGGAAAAGTAGCTTCAGAATTTAATGGAAGCAAGTATTATTGGGGGTAAGATAACGATTGAGAAACATGGTATTTACCCCGCAAGCTATATTAATTATAGAAGAAGAAGTTTGAGGAAATGGGTGAAGCGGGCTTACAGCACAGCATGACAAAAGAACGCTTAGAGCGAATTAAGGGGTTGGAGCAAGAAGTGGAACTGCTTAAACAATCGCTAGCGGAAAAGGAAATTGAAAGCAATCTAATAGATGAATCGCTAAAAAAGAGATATCCCAAGGTGAGAAGAAAGTCTTCACAATACAGTATATCGTCTTTGGATGAACACTTTGATATACCTTGTAATTAGGTAGAGTAACCAGATGTCCGTGTTACTTTAGTTGACTTAAGATAGATTCAGCCTTTTCTCTCTCTTGTTTAGTAAAGTCCTTTCTCTCCATTTGAGTTTTGATGATACTCTTGGTTATAAGTTTGTATATAGATTGTAAAGTAGGGGAGGGATCGAGCAATTCAAGGTGTTTGTCGAGGGTATGGATGTCGAACCGCATCGCAGGACCGGTTTGTATCTCATGAGGGAGAAATTTAAGTACATTTTCCAAAGTCTGTTGAATGATGGGGGAAAGTAGATCTTTGGAGATTTGATGTTCTTGTAGCAAATCAAATGCAGTACCTATGATATGTGTAGTAAAATTATTGACTAGGACTGCGGCGAGATGTAGGAAAGGGCGTTGTCCATCATTGAGTCGATATACTTTTGGTGATAATTTAGCTGCCACTGTTTGTAGAAATTGAATTGAATTCTGAGCATTTCCGTCAATGATAATGGGTATTTGCTGGAAGTTGGTGAATTTCTCCTTAGACATAGAAGCCAATGGATAAAATAACCCGAAGGCGTCAAAGTTTTGAAGGATGGTTATAGGAAGAACACCGGAACAATGAGTTACGACGGAAGAGTGGGGAACATAGGGTTGTATTTTTTCGGCAACGAGGGGAATTGCGTCATCCGACACAGCAATGAGGAGTAAGCTTGTGTCTTTAGGAATATCCTTGTAATCCGTTGAGAGGTGTTTGATATTAATACGTGTTGATAATTCTTTAAGGTGTGTATGATTTCGATTAATGACACAGATATTGGAGAGTCCCGAAGAGCTGAAAGCGTGGCATAGGTTGTATGCCATTTTTCCTGCGCCTATAATACATATAGCGGGAGATTTGGTGGTGTGTTTTGGCTCTGTCTTCAATTTGTATTAGAGTAAGTGATAAAAAGAATTACTACCGTTGTCTAAATTGCCCTTCTATCAGCAGTTTATTGTCCTTGTATTGGAGGGAGTGTATCGCCTTAAGTCCTAGATAGTGAAGATCTATTAGTGGTAGCCAGCCGGATTTGTCTTTTTTAGAGAAATAGTAAATTAATGTATGGGATACCGCTAGGAAGTTGTTCTCGTCTATTGGACATATTGCATTAATATCAAAGGGAATCGTAGTTATGATCAGTGAGCGTTTACTTCCGGGAGTTCTAACTTTTAAATATTTGGTGGAAGATATAATCTGATGAATGAAATACAAATTCCCATCCAAGGATTGTATCATCGGAAGGACCTTATTTGTCAATGTAAATGAATTCTGGGCTGTCGAGTTGAAGATGATGATCTTGTAGGTGTGAGGGGAAGTGGAGTGGAGCTCAATAGTATCTTGAATCAAGAGCCCAATCTCATTATTATTGAGTTGCTTGAAATCGATTATAGACAGGTCTGTGGGGAAATCAAACAAAGCATTCCCTTGATTTTGTTGAGAAACAGGATAAAACCAGAGTTTGGAATCATTGGCACCGTTTTTTCGTATGAAAAGAATTCGATGGGGTGTAAAATAATCAGGTTGTGGAGCATATTCTGAAACAGTCGTGGCTGAAATACTTGAAACAGTGCTATCTGCTAAATCAAGTTTCCAAATGTCCACTTGATTACTATCAGGGAAATTTGCACTTACCAAAAAGGAATTGTCCCCTAAAAATGATGGGGTAGTGGTTATATCATTTGGGTTAAAGCTTGATAGAAGATAGGCAGTAGAGTCGATGATAAAAGAATCTTTTGTTAGGGTACAGGGCATTAGAATGATTTCTTGTGCGGAAATCAAATTTATCTCCCATTGTATAAAAATTGCAATGACCATCCACCATTTCATACCACAAGATAATTCCTTTCTAGCAATGAGAGGGAAAAGTGGGGGAAAAAAGCTTTAATCGGGTAAATTCCCTCTTTGCTACATCTTATTAGCGGAAGAAAATATCCTGTTCCAACGCAATCCGTTTGAGAGTTTACCATTTTTTGTTGAGAAAAAGATAAATAAAGGTTTGCCTACGATATGGTCTTCAGGAACAAATCCCCAGAATCGACTGTCTTCTGACTGATGACGGTTATCCCCCATAGCCCAGTAATAATTCTGTTTGAAAGTATAGCTGTTTGCAGGTTGGCCATTGATGATAAATTTGTTGTCTTCGATTCGAAAATCATTATGCTCATAGACTGAAATAATACGTTTATACAAATCTATATTTTCCTTATTTAGTTGGACTGTTGCTCCTTTTTTTGGTATCCATATAGGTCCATAATTATCAACGGTCCAGTGAAAATACTTTGGATTATGAGGGAATACTCGATCTTCATTATTTGGAATAATCTCTACTATTACGTCATTGCCTAGAGCTTTGAGCTTATCGACTTGTTCTTGGTACAAATAGAAGACCCCATGTGTAGCGTCTTCATTTTTAACATTAATGCCTAGTCGTTCGAAAACTTTAGGATTGAGGTGGGTTTTGGTGGAGGTGACACGGTATGCGTGTTGAATTTTTGAAGGATTCTTGGCGGCCTTACCATTGATGTAAACTTGTCGATCAATGAGCTGAAGTGTATCTCCGGCGATAGCAATACACCTCTTTATATAGTGGTCTTTTTTGTCAATAGGGCGCACGACCAATTTGAAATGCTCACGTTCAATATAGTTTCTAAGTGGAGGGTTATCCGCCACCTGACTAGCAGCAAAGGAGCGTTGTGGCGTGATATAAACACTATCTCCAATCGGCCAATTAAAAACAAAGGGATCATTTCTATGAATGGGGGTAATGCCGGGCAACCTAAAATAGGGTAAGCTAGGGGAAGACAAGTAAGATTCTCGATTAATAAATGGAATCCTGTTGTGCAGTAAAGGTACTTGAAAAACAGTCATGGGAGTACGAAGCCCATAATGCACTTTACTTACAAATAAATAGTCGCCCACTAATAAAGAACTTTCCATAGAGGGGGTGGGAATCACATAAGCTTCTATGAGAAACATCCGTATAAAGGCTGCTGCAAAAATGGCAAAAATGAGAGATTCTGCCCAAAGTCTTTCCCCAGCCTTATAAAAAGGGGACTTTCTCTGAAGTTTTTGCAATTCATGTGCCTTTCCGGCTCTTTGCAAAGCTTTGACTTGGGTTAAATAAGCTTTTTCTTCTACATAGTTTGGACCAAGAAACTTAGCGGATTTGTTGAAAGCTATATGAAAAAGGATAAGAGGTGTAGCTATAACCGCTAAAAAACTATGCTTAAAGTCATAGTATCCAAAGCTCCTAACTAATTCAATAGCCATATAGCTAAATACAAATATGTTGAGAATGGGGACGAGGAGGAGTAGAGCATGCCAGGTGGGACGGCCGATAATGTCACACCATTCTACGAAGTTAAGTCCGGGGATTAGTCCTTTCCATGCCGCCTTGTCCACCTTGGGGAATAAAAAGTACAAGCTAATGCTTAAAGCTATATAGAATAGGAGAAATAAGCTTAATATCACCACAATTTTTTTGTTTTAAACTGAATAATTCAAAAGCATCACAAAGATAGCGCTTTTAGTTTGTCGAATATTATAGGAGTACAAAATTAATCGACCAATCAAATGACTATCTAGACAAGTTGAAGTGATATCTTTTATTTCCCGTATTCCTTGATGGCTTTGAGGTATCGGGCTACTTCTTCTTTGATTTTAGGTGAAAGCAATACGACACCTATCATATTAGGAACAACCATTGCAAAAATCATTGCATCCGAAAAGTCCAATACAGAGCCTAACTTTATACTAGCTCCTACTATCACAAAGAAAAGAAACAAAATCTTATATACGAGATCGACGGTCTTGTTCCTCCCGAATAAATACATCCATCCTTGCATACCGTAATACGACCATGATATCATAGTTGAAAAAGCAAATAGAATAACAGCTATAGTCAAGATAATTGAGAAATGTGGTATAACAGAGTCAAAAGCATTGGCTGTGAGTTCTACTCCTTGCTTTATTTCTGTGCCGTATTCGAAAAGACCAAACTTCAAATTGGTAATAACTAAAACCAATGCAGTCATTGTGCAGATTACTACCGTATCAATGAAGGGCTCTAATAAGGCTACGATGCCTTCACTGGCAGGATATCTTGTCTTTACTGCGGAGTGGGCGATAGCCGCTGAACCGACCCCTGCTTCATTTGAAAAGGTCCCCCGTCTAAATCCTTGTATCAATACACCGATAGCTCCTCCTGCTATTCCTGCACCGCTAAATGCCCCTGAAAAAATCTCTCCTATAGCTCTAGGAATTAGAGGGATGTTCATAAAGATTATTACCAAGGCAGCTCCTACATAAATGACGGCCATGAAAGGAACAAGCTTTTCAGTCACCTGTGCTATTCGCTTAATTCCTCCAATGATTACAATGGCGACAAGCACACTCATTAAAATTCCGAAATAAATGCCGGCATTTGGGTCTGCGATCCCAAATAGCTTTATGAACTGCTTGGAGGCTTGATTGGCTTGGAACATATTTCCTCCACCAAACGACCCCCCGATTACCATCACTGCAAAGAATATAGCAAGTACCTTTCCCAATGAAGCAAAACCTATGGATTTGAGCCCCTTGGATAAGTAATACATGGGGCCGCCAAAAACTACACCTTCCTCGTTAATATCTCTATATTTCACCCCTAAGGTGCACTCAGCAAATTTGGATGCCATCCCCAACATACCGGCTAAAATCATCCAAAAGGTGGCACCCGGTCCTCCTATACTTACAGCCACAGCTACCCCTGCTATGTTCCCAAGGCCTACCGTTGCAGAAAGGGCTGCAGTCAATGCTTGGAAATGGGATACTTCCCCTTTATGGCCCTCGATCGCAATCGTCTCGGGGATATCCCCTCCGGCATTAAGGGTTGGATCCTCTGCAATGTCGTAGGACTCATGGTGGTCTAATTTATCTAACTTCCCACTCACAACTCGAATGGATAGTCTAAACAACGAAAACTGGGGAAATCTAAACCTTATGGTAAAAAAAATAGCTCCAGCAAGTAAAACGACCAATACCCAGGGAATGCTATATCCGAAAACCGGAAATTCCGCAAAAATTATCTTGACAAACCAACCCGTATAAGCCTTGAATACAGTATCAATCCTGTCTGCAAGTGTTTCTGCAAAAATACTGATTGGTAACATAAGTAAAGTGAGAAGTGCAAGTGATTTTTTCATACGTCAGATTAAGTGTTTTGATTTAAGCAAGTGCCAATATCGTAATTTTTTTCAATGTGAAACTCATTTGTGATGATTTCATTGTAAATTGTATGATTCTAAAAACGGTTATTTGACCGTAAAATAGGTTGTTTTCAAGCTGGCTCAAAAGGTATTAGGTAATATCAAATAAGTGATTAATATATTTTAAATTCATGATGTAGGGGTTAAATTTGAGGAGAGAAGGATGGTGTAAATTTATATAAGAAGAATAATACATGCGAGATACTCCAAAAGGCTACGAGGGAATGATGTTGAATCTAGCTAAAAGTCCATCCCTTTATGAATTTGAAATCAAAGTCCGTTCAGGCGTTCATTTATCTTGTTGATCAGCCAGTTCTTGGAGGAAAAGGCATCTTTTGAGGCTTTGTCATATAACTCAGTAAGTGCAGGCCGATCTCTTCCAATGATGTTCATCAGTCGTTTGGTATAAGTGAGCAGTCTTAAGTAGGATTGCACCCGATTCGGAGGTAGATTTTTTTGTCTGTTGAGGAATACTCTAAAACTGTGAAGAAAGTAGTCTAAAACTTCCCATTCTTGCGTCTCATAATACGTAGCCATGAGTAGAGACTTAGCCCCTAGATTGTAGTAGATATCCGAAATCTCTACCTCTTGCAGAAGGGTCAACACTTCTTCATAATTGGCCTTGTAAAAGTGAAGATTGGCGAGGTTGTATGAAATGGCAGAACTCCGTATTTCCTCTGGCAACTTGTCAGAGTATTTGTTGATGAAATTTTCGACCCAATCGTATTCTTTAAGTCTTAATCCACTTGTTACAATGTTTTTAAAAAGGAAGGGAGAAAGTTTTCCTTTTATGTATAAAAACTCGTTTTCCAGTCCCAGCTTATAGTTTTCAAAGCTCTCACTCAAAAAAGCTTTACTACCACTATTTAGTCTGCGAATAGAGAAATTAATTAAATGCTCATAAAGTTCTTTTTGCTCTTCATTGGGAAAGAGCTCTAAATACTCCGCGAGTAATTGTTTGTAGGTAAAATAATTGCTTTCATTCTCCGGCTCCTTTAATAGAAGGATGACATAATAATATAAAGCTATTGAAGGGATAGAAATAAAATCATTTTCCTTGACATATTGAATGATTTCATCCATGAAAAGAATATTTTCTTCTCTTCGATACATCTTTCCCCAGGTTAGAATAATACTGTAATATTTAAGCTTTTCAGCTAAGTAAAAATAGTCCAAATGAGCCATAATCCGATCTAAACCGGTGTCTTTAGAAGCATCTTTGATAAGTCGTTTGTCCAGTGTGTTGCGCATTTCAAATATGGTCTTATCCATGTTGAATCGATAGTAGAAATAATCTGCATTGCGATAATAATGGCGCTCAGCCAACCTTTGTGAGACTTTAATACTGCTGTTGTATAAGGGGGTGATTTCCTTATCTCGGATATGTCCCAAGATATCTTTTGCCACTTCAAGGGGAGAATTAAAATGCTTTTCAACACTCAAAAATCGAATGACTAACTGAAGAAGATCTGTGGTTAATTTTCTGAATTTTTTGTCATCATACGGGGCATCTGTATATAACTTTTTCCAGATGTGCTTTTTGTGCAGTTCTTTCTGACTCTTAGATTTGATGTGCCTATGTAATATTTCATAATACAGTATCCATGTTTCATTTTTATTGAAATATGGAGACCGAATGAACTTATCCAGTCTATTCAATTCAAACGAGCTAAAGCTGCTTAGTATCTGATATAGTTTTGTTTTATGCACTTATGCTAGGCGTTTGTAATATGCTACCAATTTAACCGATATTTTTCAAGTGATTCCCATCTGTGATGGATGGATGGGTTTGGAGAGAAAATTGGAAGATTATAGGTTCGAATAATCTTTTGACTAGAAAATAAAGCCACTTCATTACTGTAAGATTGAATTGCATCCACGAAGATAATAAGAATATTCGCAATATAAAGAAAAGTGCATTCCCTTATATTTATAGAACCAGAAGAAGAGTACAAGTCATTAAAGCATTTTTGCAATATTCTCTGTCAATTTGAAAGCAAATATTTGAAGACATATAATGACATTGTTAAAAATTGGCGGGGAAAAACCAATTCAAAGGTAAAGAATATATCCAAGTATTGTCGCAAGATATACTCTTCATATTATTGATAATTATCATGTTTATAAACTGATTATATTCTAAAATATACATTACAAATATTTGTCATGTTATAACACGCATTAAACCATTTCATAATATATTAAAAAAAGATTAATAATAATTACCTCTATATGGATAAAGTTCTTTATTTTTGGCGCTAATAAGAATAGGGTAGAGATCTCACTTTATTTGAAAAGGAACAACATGATACGCAAAATAATTCAATTAACACTCCTTCTACTGTTAAATATCTTTTTATTTAAGGGTGTTTCGGCCCAAGGGAATGACCCCTATACGCATGTAGTACTATTGGAGAATCAGGCCTTTATAAAGTCTGTTCATGGGTACACATTGCGAAAGACACACAGTCCCAGACACGGAAAATTCAAAGTTATCCAGCGAAGTATTCCCAATTACAAATATAGATATACACCTGATTCTGGCTATATCGGACTCGATACTTTAATTGTAGAATATTGGAGTGATGGACGATATAAAGGGACACATATTTTCGAAAGCCATGTTTTTCATGTTGTGAAGTCTGTCGTGCTGGCAAAAGATGATTATTTGACTATTTCAAAAGGAGATAGTGGTATTATTATACACCCCTTGGAGAATGACTCTACGAGTTTAGGGAGTATAGCCATTCAAAATATTCCAGGGAGTAATTTTGGGTCGACAGCCATTGTTGATAGTGCTACTTTATCTTTTACCCCTGACGATGGATTTGCCGGGACGGCTTATGTGAGTTATAGAGTTTGTGATTCTCTTGATAATTGTGATTTAGGGTTAATTTCAATTGTTGTGGTTGATTCATCTGCATCGGTGGCTGATTCTGTTTACATGATGATGTCCGCTAATGAATCGAGGCCTTTACTCTTGTCTAAATCCGACTTTTACATTTCTATTGATCCAGCAAATGGGGCCTTGGATTCAGTTTCAGAAGCGATTTATCGCTATACGCCCAGCATGGATTTTGTAGGGAAAGATACGATTTTGTGGGAGAACGATCATGGAGATTTTGAATATTTCTTTCTGGAAGTTCTCGCTGTTCCCGACATTAATATGGCAGTTGTTGATGACCGGGTGGAATGTGCGATGAATAGCCCGATTCAATTTGATGTATCGCTTAATGATATAACCAACAATTACTTACCAGAAGTGGTAGATTCTGTGGATCTGGGGGTGTTGGTTCATGATTCTTTGGGAGTATTTACATATACTCCTCCTTTGGATTATCAAGGGATTCAGTCCTTCACCTACAAACTTCATAATTCTAAGACCATGGAGATAGCGCGCGTATCTATCTTCGTCAATGATGGACATCCGGTCAATACACGTACCTATGAGATGAAGACAAGAATGAATACTCCACTTGTCCTCAACTATGAGATTCCGATTAAAGACTTTGATTCTTGGGAGGTTGTTTCCACTTGTGGTGGTTCTACTGTAGATATATACTCCGGACTGGATACATTGTACTTTAGTTGTGATACAGTCATTGGTACGGATTTAATAGTTTTTGATCCGCCTCATAATTACGTAGGAGATTGTGGGTTTACTCTTCGGCATTGTGTTACGGATTCAATACATTGTGAAACTGTAGATATTAATGTCAACATTACGACGAATACGCAGGGGGATTGTGCTTGTGTTGGAGATTGTGTTTGGGAGGGAGATGTTAACTTTGATGGTAAGGTCAATATGTTTGACTTGCTGTCTATGGGATATCATCTGGGTGAATCCGGTCAATCAAGAACAAATGTTACCCACGATTGGATGGCGCAGCGAGCTTCAAAATGGGGAAAGCCAATTCAAGGACTATGCACAGATATGAAACACTGTGACACAGATGGAGACGGGGTGATTACCTCAGCGGATACTTCAGGAATAATTGATTTTTATTATAAGGAGCACAGCATGGAACCTGAGCTAGTCGGTCCGGAAAGACAGTTCCCTTTTTACCTCAATCCATTGTTTGATTCTTTGCATGCAGGAGATTTAGCGGTTTATGAAGTGGCTTTGGGAGATGATGTTGATCCCGCTTATGACCTGTATGGATTTAGTTATACCGTAAATTTCGCTTTTGATTACGACTCTAGTTCTCTAAAAGTAAAGAGTTTGCCCAATACATGGTTTGTCGCAAATACCGGGTTTTTGGATTTGTATACACAGCCAAAACACAATCAGGTTGATGTAGGGATGACAAGGACCAATAAGCGACCCACATCCGGATATGGGGCTGTTCAGCATATTGAGATTATCATAGAAGAAGATATAGATGGATTCCGCTTCAATAAGGACTACTTAAAGATTAGTTTAGAAGGATTCGGCTCCGGAAAGAATGGCAGGTTATATAAGTTGCCCGGGGTAACGACCTACTTGCCGCTTGCGAAAGGCCCTAGCCGTTTTGTCCTACGCCCGGATGATTTGTTGGTATATCCAAACCCATCTGTAGGCCCTATTTCT
>Ga0256841_1000598_pt1 | contig 35749 bp, 40 predicted proteins | sample 356308metaG_FD_185971 | JGI IMG/M metagenome (GOLD analysis project Ga0256841, IMG submission 185971) | Hydrothermal vent microbial communities from Mid Atlantic Ridge, Atlantic Ocean - 356-308 | ecosystem: Environmental > Aquatic > Marine > Hydrothermal vents | place: Atlantic Ocean: Mid... | reverse complement strand
AGGGAAAACATGACAAGACGAGCGGCGAAAAACAAAGTCAGGAAGCAGGCAAGCGAAAAGGCGATCAGCAGCAGCCGATGCTTGTTCCATAACTGTTGCAGGCCTGCAATCACAGAAGGCTCCTTGCCCTAAGGTTTCGAGGATAGCCGATCACAGCATAACGACAGGGGGCAGGCAAGTGTCCAGACAGGTTTCAGGATTTACTGCCCCAGTTGCTTCATACCTTGCGTCAGGCCTTCCAGCGTCATCGGCACCATTTGTCCGTCGAAAATCTCGCGGATCATCTGCACTGACTGGGTATGGCGCCAATGCTCTTGGGGAAGGGGGTTGATCCACAGGTTGTCGGGCCACTGGCTGCGGGCCCGCTCAAGCCAAAGCTGGCCAGGCTCTTCGTTCCAGTGCTCATTGGCCCCGCCACGATAAGCGATCTCATAGGGTGACATGGCGGCATCACCGACAAAGACGCATTTGTAATCAGAGCCAAAACGGTGGATCACCTCCCAGGTCGGAATTTGATCCTGCCAGCGGCGCGTATTGTCACGCCACACAGCTTCGTACAGGCAGTTGTGAAAATAAAAATACTCCAGATGCTTGAATTCCGCCCGGGCGGCGCTGAACAATTCCTCGACCACGCGAATATGCGCATCCATCGACCCGCCCACATCCAGAAAGAGCAGGAGTTTTACCGCGTTTCGCCGCTCGGGGCGTGTCTTGACATCAAGATAGCCGTGTTCGGCCGTGGCGCGGATGGTGCCATCCAGATCAAGTTCCTCAATGGCGCCGTCCCGAGCCCAGTTGCGCAGACGTTTCAGGGCAACCTTGATGTTGCGCGTGCCCAGTTCAATCTTGTCGTCAAGGTTGCGAAATTCGCGTTTGTCCCAGACTTTCACAGCCCGTTGGTGCCGGCTTTCGGATTGCCCGATCCGTACCCCTTCCGGGTTATAGCCATAGGCGCCGAACGGCGAGGTGCCGGCAGTGCCGATCCACTTGCTGCCGCCCTGATGGCGTTTTTGTTGTTCTTTCAGGCGCTCTTTCAGGGTTTCCATCAGCTTTTCAAAGCCGCCGAGCGCTTCGATTTCGGCCTTTTCCTGCTCGGAAAGGTGTTTTTCCGCCATTTTGCGCAGCCAGTCTTCTGGCAGGTCCATGGCATTCAGCACCTCCTGGGCGCTTATGCTGTCCAGCCCTTCAAAGGCTTTGGCAAACGCCTGGTCAAATTTGTCGAGGTTGCGTTCATCCTTGACCATGGCGGTGCGGGCAAAGTAATAGAATCCGTCGATATCATAGGTTACCAGACCCTTGCTGATCCCCTCCAGAAATCCAAGGTATTCGCGCAGGCTGACCGGAACCCCGGCACTGCGCAGACTGTCAAAAAACGGCAGAAACATTGATCAGTTGGCCCGGTCAATGAAAATGGTGATGAAAAGCGCGACAATCGACAGGGCAATGGCATAGACAAAAGCATATTGCAGCATGTCCAGCAGATTCCCCTTGCGCCGTTTTGCGACGACCGCGCCCAGTACTGCTCCCAGTAGAAACCCTGCGATTACAATCATGGAGTACCTCGGTTTTTGGCACGCAATGCCAGGGCGGATACGTCCTGCAACTGCCTGCGCACTTCCTTGTCTGATCCGAACCCATAGCGCGCCCAGCCAAGACTGTCGAGGCGAACGGCACGTGCCTCGGAGGGGCGTTGAACCATATCCAGAGCTGCCGCCTTCAGCATCAGCAGCGTCGCCAGCAAGGCGGCGTTCTGGCCCCGCTTTGCCGCGGGCAGATTTGCGTTCACCAGATCAATTGTTGTCAGCGCGTCTCCGTCAGACAGCGCAATGGTTGCCTGCTGCCAGGCAATGTGGGCAATCGCGATTTCGGTTTGTGGTTGGCTGCGAAAGATATTCACGGCTTCCTGAAAGGCGGCGAGGGCCGCATTCGGATCATCGGCCAGTGAAAGCCGGCCAAAGGCGTAGAGAGAGAAGCCAAGCCGCATGTCGTACAGCCCGTTCTGACGTGCCAGGATCACCGCCGAGGCCGCGGCATTTCTGCGGGCCGATCTGCTGATGTATTTTCCGGGCGACAGCGCCGTTTGAATCTGCTTGATCCAGAGTCTTGGGGTGTCGGGAAACCCGGGTTTTGCTGACCGGCGCTGCCCCGCCGGGTTCAGGCGCGCCAGCAATGCCGGAAGCCGGGCCGCCACCTGCGCCTCTGTCATCCCGTTGTGCAGTTCCGGAGCGTAATATGCCCGCAGGATCAGCATATCAAACCCGGTCAGAACCGAATGGAAATTATCGTCATTATAGACGCTGTCGGGCAGGCGATACAGGTCATTCAGCGGGCCGAGTGCCTGCGCCAGTTCTTCGTGCAGACAGTCGCGCATTTCCTGCGGGCTGATCCCGCCCGGAATGAAGATGGCCAGTTTCTCGCGGTGGCGCAGGTTTGCCCATTTGACGGCACTCGTGCGCCGTTTGCGTTTGTATTCAGCCCATCCGCCCACCTGCGGGACAACAAAACATGCAGCCTGTGTTGACAGGCTGCGAAACTGCACGCGCGGCACAATTTCTATGGTGATATTGGCTTGTTGGCTTGGGGCCACGCGCGAGATGGAAATGCGGGCCTCTTTTCGCAAACGGTTCAGGAGCCTCGTCAGGTCGCGGTCGAGTGTTCCCGGCACATGGCCTGTCACGCGCAGGCTGATCGGGCCTTCGAACCGGGTCAGGACAGGTATCCGGCTGTCTTTTTCCGTATGAAACGTCAGGTCCATGAAATCCCGGCTGATCTCGCGATTGGCGCGTTGTGCCGGGGTCACGGGCTGTTCGCCGAAAAATTTCATTGGCGGCAGGATTTCCCGTTTTCCGGACGGACCTGCGCCCAGATCCTGCATTGGCAGGTCAGAGCTGCTACAGGCGGCCAAAATGGCCAAAGCCAGTATCAGGATCAGATTGCGCACCTCAGGCCCGCACGTATTTGATGAATGGCGTCAGCTTGCCGACCCTGTCGTACAATCGCCGTCCCACCGTATTGAAATCCTGCGTCAACCAGTAAACCGAGGGCGCGCCAGCCTCATCCGCCTTGTCGTACACCGCTTCGATCAACGCACGTCCAATGCCTTGCCCGCGGACCTCGGGGTCGGCATACAGATCCTGCAGATAGCAGGTGTTCTCGATTTTCCAGCCATGCCGGTGAAACAGATAATGGGCCAACCCGACCGGTTTTCCGTCCAGTTCTGCGATCAGGCCGCTGAAATCCTGCGGGTCTTTCCCCAGAAGGCGGGCGAATGTGGTTTTATAGACGTTTTCCGGAAGCTCTGTTTCGTAAAACGCCAGATAGGCTTTCCAAAGACGCCGCCATTCGGCTTCATCCGTTGCGGCGAGGGGGCGGATGCACAGTGTCATCTTTGCCTCCGGGCCATGAAGGCCAGACGTTCAAAAAGCTGGACATCCTGTTCATTCTTCAACAAGGCCCCGTGCAGTTTCGGCAATGCATTCACCCCGTCACGCCGCAGATCTTCCGGCGACAGGTCTTCGGCCAGCAACAGTTTCAGCCAGTCCAGCACTTCGCTTGTCGAGGGCTTCTTTTTCAGCCCCTGCATATCGCGGATTTCGTAAAACTGGGTCAGCGCCGTTGTCAGAAGCGAATCCTTCAGTCCGGGAAAATGCACATCAACGATGCGTTTCATCGTCTCCATATCGGGAAAGCGGATGAAGTGGAAAAAACAGCGGCGCAAGAATGCGTCCGGCAGTTCTTTTTCATTGTTCGAGGTAATGATCACGATCGGGCGGATTTGCGCACGAACCGTTTCACCGGTTTCGTATACGTGAAACTCCATCCGGTCGAGTTCCTGCAACAGATCATTGGGAAACTCGATATCCGCCTTGTCGATTTCGTCAATCAGCAGAACGGTTTTGGTTGGGGCGGTAAATGCATCCCAGAGTTTTCCGCGCTTGATGTAGTTGTTGATGTCATTGATTCGCGCATCCCCCAACTGACTGTCGCGCAGCCGGCTTACGGCATCATACTCGTAAAGCCCCTGTTGGGCGCGGGTCGTGGACTTTATATGCCATTCAATGATTGGCAGGCCCAATGCCGCGGCAACCTGCTTGGCAAGCTCGGTTTTCCCTGTCCCCGGTTCCCCCTTGACCAACAGCGGGCGTTCCAGCGTTACGGCCGCATTAACGGCCATGGTCAGGTCTTCTGTTGCGACATAGCTTTCCGTGCCGCTGAATTTCATCTGTGTCATATACGGTTTATCCTGATTTCTTCGCGCGACTTTACCTGTTGCATCACTTTGCTTCAACCGCCCGAGATAAGCTAGTGACAACCCGCAGAGATTGGATTAGACCCGCGCCAGGAAAGGGTGCCGGATGTCTGTCAGGATTGAGTCGCGGATGGAAGGCCAGCAAGAGGGAGAAGCTATGAAAGCCGAGATTTTCTTGCCCGATGATTATCGTCCGGCTGAGGACGAGCCTTTTATGAATGACCGCCAGTTGGAGTATTTCCGACGCAAGCTTCTGGCTTGGAAAGAGGAATTGCTGGCGGGCACAAGAGACACCATCGAAGGGCTTCAGGAAGCTACGCGCAATATTCCGGATGTATCCGACCGGGCTTCGGAGGAAACCGACCGGGCGCTTGAGTTGCGCACGCGCGACCGCCAGCGCAAGCTTGTCGGCAAGATCGACGCAGCCCTGCGCAGAATTGAACAGGGTGAATACGGTTACTGTGAAAAGACCGGCGAGCAAATCTCGCTGAAGCGCCTTGACGCCCGGCCGATTGCAACCATGACACTGGAAGCGCAGGATCAGCACGAGCGGCGGGAAAAAGTACACCGTAACGACTGATACGGCCGCAAGCTTTATACAGGACAGGCGGAAAATGCCGCTTTTGAAGTAATAGAACAGGCACCGGAGCATTCTGCTTTGGTGCCTTTTTGTCGGGGCAAGGACATGGGACTGAAAGAACGGCAAATCTGCATCGTTGGGGGCGGGATCGGCGGTTTGTCCGCAGCCCTGGCACTGACGCAGCGTGGCGCAAGGGTCGCGGTGCTGGAACAGGCACCGGAAATTCGCGAAGTGGGGGCCGGCATCCAGATCAGCCCGAACGGGTTTGCCGTGATCCGGGCGCTGGGACTGGCAGGGGAGTTCAGTGCGCGTACCATACGTGGGCGCGAAGTTCTGCTGCGCGACGGTGCCACCGGGCGCAATGTGTTCCGGCTGGATTTGAACCGGGCCGGTCCCGGCCAGCGATACAGTTTTGTCCATCGTGCCGATATGGTTGAAATGCTTGCCGGCGCGGCGCGCAAGGCCGGCGTACGCATCCGTTTGCTGCAACAGGTGACAAGCGTCGATCTGGGGGGGGCGAAACCCGTATTGAAAACCGCGCTTGGGGCCAGCTATACGCCGGATATACTGATTGGTGCTGACGGGTTGCATTCACAGGTCCGCCGCGCCATCAACGGTGCGGCAGAACCATTTTTCACCAATCAGGTGGCCTGGCGGGCGTTGGTGCCGATGCAAAGCCCGCCTGCGCCTTGCGCAACCGTTTTCATGGGGCCGGGCCGGCATTTGGTGGCCTATCCATTACGCGATGGTGCGGTGATGAATATCGTGGCGGTCCAGGAGCGTGAGAAATGGGCCGAGGAAGGCTGGTTTCATCAGGACGATCCTGAAAATCTGCGCGCGGCTTTTGCCGGGTTCTGTCCCGAGGTTCAGCGGCTTCTGGCGCATGTGGAGGATGTTCATCTGTGGGGCCTTTTCCGCCATCCCGTGGCAAAGCTCTGGCACAGGAAACGCGCCGCCATTCTGGGTGACGCCGCCCATCCGACGCTGCCATTCCTGGCGCAGGGGGCAAATATGGCGTTGGAGGATGCCTGGGTTCTGGCCGACAGCATGGACAGGTCTGACAGTTTGCAGGCAGCCTTTGCCGATTACCAGCAGCGTCGGCGTGAGCGCGTCGTGCATGTGATAGATGCCGCCACCCGCAATGCCCGCAACTACCATATGCGCGCCTCACCCCTGCGGTTTGCCGCGCACGGGGCTTTGCGGTTGGGCGGGGCTTTGGTGCCAAACATGGCGCTGAAAAAATTCGACTGGTTATACGGCCATGATGTGACTCAGGTTGAGTTGCCTTAGGTCTACGCCCTAGGGCGTAGACCTAAGACCAACGGCCAGGGCTACAAGTCCAGTTCAACCCAGATCGGCACGTGGTCCGAGGGTTTTTCGCGCTCGCGAACCTCTTTGTCGATCTGGCAGTCAAGCAACAGATCGGCGCATTGCGGGGTCAGCAGAAAATGGTCGATCCGTATGCCGTTGTTTTTCTTCCAGGCACCGGCCTGATAATCCCAGAATGTATAAATACCGGGTTCCTGGGTGATGGCGCGCAGCGCATCAGTGTAGCCAAGGTTCAGGATTTCGTGGAATTTTTTCCGGGTTTGCGGCAGAAACAGCGCGTCTTTGGTCCAGATCTGCGGGTTGGCGGCATCTTCGGGCTGGGGGATGACATTATAATCGCCAGCCATAAGTGCCGGCTCTTCTGTCTGCAAAAGGGCTTTGGCGCGGGCTTTCAACCGGTCCATCCATGCCAGTTTGTAATCATATTTAGGCCCCGGCGCCGGGTTTCCGTTTGGCAGATACAAACAGCAGACCCGCAAGGCTTTCTTGCCGATCACGGTCGCTTCGATCCAGCGCGCCTGTTCATCTGCTGGATCTCCGGGCAGTTGGCGCCGGACATCTTCAAGCGGCAGCTTTGACAGGATCGCCACGCCGTTAAAGCCCTTTTGACCGTGTGTTTCCACGTTATAGCCGATGTCTTCAAACAGGCTGCGCGGAAAGTTTTCATCCGTTGACTTGATTTCCTGCAGCAGGGCGACATCCGGTTCCGCCTCTTTCAGCCAGTCCAGCAAGGCAGGGGCCCGGGCCTTGATACCGTTGATATTGAAACTGGCGATTTTCATGATCTGTCCCTATCTGTCCCTGTGGTTGGTGGGTTTTGTGCCGCCTGCGCGCAGCCCCGCCTGCAAATCCCTGACAATCTGGCGCGGCGTCACCTCCGAAACACAGCGGGCAAGCCCCAGCCAGAGAAACAGGCTGAAAACAAGGATAACCATGAGATCGGCGGCAAACAACGCGTCGCTTAAGAAATGACGCCCGGTCATGACGCGCAACAGGGATGTCCAAACAGCCAATGCGGCCAGACCTGTCGCGCCCAGTATTCGCGCCCGTGGTTTCAACCCCGGAAGAAACAGCAGCCCCAGTATCAGCGCCAGGGTAAAGGCGCCGCTGGCCTCGCCGGAAACAAAGCTGCAATTGCTTTGGCACTGGTCTGCAATCAACACCGGCGGCGAAAACTGATGCGTGCCGCCAAACTCGGTCACGGCTTGCGGACGTGCCCGTCCCCAGAAGGATTTCAAAATACCATTGGCCAGCACGCCGGGGCCGAGCAGGAAGCCGAGAAAGACAAACAGCCAGATACGGCGGCAGATGCGCGTGCGCCCGCCGCGCAACAACCCCAGCACAAACATGGCCAGGCTGAACAGGGCGAGAAACACCGACATGTCCCAAACCATGATGCGCCAGAAATGCCAGAGCCCCGTATCGGCCGGAAACTGTGCCGTGGCATCCAGGAACAGGCGGGAAAACCAAAGATCAATTTCCGGAAAGAGCAGGAAAACAGCCGAAAGAGGCAGCAGCGCCAGCAGGGCCAGATTGCGCCAACGCCGGATCTGATGGTCGAGCAATACGGAATCAATCATCTATCGGCCTTTCTCCAGCAGGGATTGCAGGCACGCCGGATCAACAATCGAGGCGATAACCTTATGGCCGGTAAATACGCCATCTGTCTTGTCGTCTTCAAACAAGATCTGACGGGCACAGTCAGGGCTGTTGTCAATCCCGGCGAACAGAACCGGACGATCATAATTCCCGGGTACGGCAAATTCCTGTTCATAATAGCTGGCGGGAAACCCGCTGCGGGGCAGGGAGTAGAGCTTCAGATCACTGTTGCGCAGTGTGTAGTGCAAATCGGCGGCAAGCTCCCGGCCCTTGGAGACGATCGTGTCCAACCCGTTGTCTTTTGCCAACTGCGCCAGCTTCAGGCTGGTTTCCGCACGGTTGAGATAGCGGGCCAGATATTGCCGTCCACCATTTTCGCGCCGCAAATCACCCGGATGCAGCAAAATCAGCGGCAGGGCGATGGCTGCGGCCAGATGAAGCGCTTGGCTGGCATAGAGCCAATAACGCCCCCGCTGCCATAGAAAACAGGTTACCAGCAAGGTGCCGCCGATATAGGCTGTCACCCCCCAGTTGGCGTTGGCCCGGCTCATCAGGGCCTGTACCATCATCATGGCGATCACCGGCGCGGACAGCCACAAAAGCATGGCTTCATGCGGCAGCTTCTGCCCAAAAGGCGCCCGGACAAGCCGCAACAGATATGCCGCGAACAGGATCGGCCCGAAAACGGCAAACTGACCGGCCAGAAATTGCAACATGGCCCTGAAATGCAGACCGGCGCGCGCGCCCGACCAGCTTGCATTATCCACGGTATGTTGCAAGGTCGTGCCCCCGGTCTGCAAGTTCCACCAGATGTTTGGTGACATCATGACAAGCGCCAGAGCCGCAGCAATGGCAGCGTCACGCCAACTGATCCGGGCGCCACGCACAAAAAAGGCCGCCAGAATTGCCCCGATGACAAAGTAGATCATCGCATATTTCGACAGCATGCCAAACCCCACGGCCGCCCCCAACATGCCTGCCCAAAATACCGAGCGGCGTGATTGAAGCTGCAGCCAGGCAAGAAGCGCAAGCGCATAAAAGAACAACATGATCGTGTCGGTGGAAAACAGGGCAGAGCCCAATGTTGCCATGGGCAGGAGAACATAAACAGGGCCAACCCAGTTGGATACAGGAACGTCGAACAGCCGGCGCGCGGCATACATCAGCAGCATTGCTGTTCCCATATGAAACAAGGGGGCGGGGAACCGTACCCAGAAGGGCGACGAAGACCCGGCCAGATCGGTAACGGCGCGTATGACCCAGGCAATCATCGGCGGTTTGGAATAATAGCCGAAATCCAGATTCTGCCCCCAGAACCAGTATTGCGATTCATCGACATAGAGTTCGGTCCGGTTGAAGGCCAGCATCACGATCCGCCAGAGAGTGATCAGCAGAACAAAGACGACCCCCGGATTTATGGCGGGCCTGTCACTGATGCGGAACACGGTAAATGAACCAGAGATTGCGCAGGTAAATGAAGATGCCAATGGATTGCCCCAGCAGGATCACCGGCTCTCCGCGCTGGATGCCATAGGCCAGAAGCAACAACCCGCCAAACAACGAAAACCACCAGAAGGCCGTGGGAACGACGGATTTCCTGTGCCGTTCCGAGGTGATCCACTGAATGATGAACCGCATGGAAAACATCAACTGCGCAAACAGGCCAACCAGCAACCAGACAAGATCGGTGGTGGATTCTATGCGGAAATAATCGAGAAGGGATTGGATCATTGATAGCTGTCTTCCTGCGGTCGCACTTTTTTGGCACGTTTGATCAACCATCCCACCCCGATCAGGTCATAGATTCCGACCATTGCGCGATTGAAATTCGTATAGTTCGAGCTGCCGGCATGCCGTTCCGCATGGCTGACGTCGACATGTGCAACTTCCCAGCCATAGGCGTTGAACATCGCCGGCAGATACCGGTGCATGTTGTTGAAATACGGAATATCCAGAAAGGCCTCGCGCCGAAAGGCCTTCAGGCCACAGCCGGTGTCGCGGGTTTTGTCCTTCAGAATGAAACTGCGCAAGCCGTTGGCAAATTTCGAGGCCCAGCGCTTTGAGAGCGTATCCTTGCGCTTGACCCGCTGTCCGGCCACCAGCGCCAGATTTTCCGGCACATCTGCGGCCAGCAGGGGCGCAACCAGTCTGGGCACCTCGGCGGGCGGGTTCTGCCCGTCGCCGTCCAGCGTGCAAATGATCGGCGCACGGGCAAATTTCACACCGGAATGCACCGCCGCGGACTGCCCGCCGGATTTTTCATGCCGGATAAGACGAATGTCAGGGTTTCTGGCATGGTTCTCGCGGACGATGTCGGATGTTCGGTCCGTCGATCCGTCATCGACGATCAGGATTTCAAAGGTATGGTCTGCACAGGCCTTTTCCAGACCGTCCAGCAGCAATTGCACGTTTCCCTCTTCATTCTTCATTGGAATCACCACCGAAAAGGCAGGGATCTTTGCAGTGCTTTTGGCCATTGGGCCACCTTTCCTGACAGGCGCTGGCGCGCGCTATTCCTTCTTATCCGACACAAACCATATCCGGTAGGGCTGATCCATGAAAATGATTTCCTGCCGGGCCGGCCAGCCCGGTTTTGCCCGGTCGCGCCTGCCTATCATCACCCCTTTGGGATGGGAAGAGATCCACGCATCCAGATCGGCGGTTTTCAGCACAGCAACCGGTTGCGTCAGACGCCCGGTATAATTGAACTCGGCGTTGTAGCTCATGTTGATCACGGCAATGCCGTCGGCCTCATGCGGTGCTGCGATTTTGGCCAGACGCGCCGCATCATAAACCGGCCGCAGGCGAGTTTGCGCAATCAGGCCGTTGATGATCAGCAAGACCCCAAGCCCAAGCACCGCAAGGCCCGCCTGGGTCGTGCGCCGCAGAACAAGCCCGCTCAATATCAGCAGGAGCAGGCCAAAGATCAGCGGCGCCCTACGGGGTTGGAGTAATTCAAGAACACCGGACAGGGGAATCAGGCCGAGGCCGATGGCTGTCAGGTAAATTCCCGCGACGACTACCGGAAGAACCGCCAGGGCGACGGATGCCCGGCTGAACTTTCCGGGCAGCACACGCGCAAGCATCAGCGCCAGGGCCGGATATTCGGGCAACAGATAATGTGCCTGTTTGCCGCTGACCAGCGAGAACAGCACAAAGGTGCTGAGAAACCAGATCGCGCACAAGCGCAGACCGGTGTCGCGCCAATTGGCCCGCCAAAGGCATCGCCAGCTCTGCGGCAGCCAGATCCAGGGGAAAAACAACGCAGGTGCAAGGATGAGAAACGTCCAGACCGGGCGGGCATGGGCGAAGGACGACGTGACCCGCCCGGCGCTTTGCGTCCACAGAATTGCCGTTCTGTATTCCGCCCCCCCCGCAATGATCGCCGGTACCAGCCACAAGGCGACCACAGCAAGCGCCACCAGAACCGCAACCGCCCCTCCGCGCAGAATTTGCCGGGGCCAGGGGCGTGGCGCCGGCGTCCACAGCCGGTACAGCAACAGGGGCGGCAGGATATGCAGCAAAATGACTGGCCCTTTGGCATAGACACCAAGCCCGAGCGCCAGGCCAAGCCCGATCCAGTGCCCTCTGCGGCGGGCTTGCGGCGTTGACGGAGCCGTGGCCAAAACGAGTTCGCTCAACCCCAGCAGGGTGGCCAGGGTCAGCATGCTGTCAAACATCGTCAAGCCGGCAAACAGCGAAAACACCAGAAACCCGGCCAGAATGGCGCCGGCCCGCCAGCCTGTTTCCGGATGATCCGGCCACAGGAGGCGCCCCAGCCGGACCGTGGCAAACAGGCTGGCCAGGCCAAATGCCGGCCCCACCAACCTTGCCGCAAATTCGCTGGGGCCGGTCACGGCCCAGACGAGATTGATCAGCCAGAACAGCAGCGGTGGTTTATGGGTGTATATCTCGCCATTCTTATGCGGGATCAGGTAATTGTGGTTTTGGAACATTTCCCAAGCGACTGAAAGATAACGGGTTTCGTCAACAGGCAGCAGGGGGCGCGACAGCACCCCGATAACAGCAACAGCGCCAGACAATAGCACCATTAACCAAAAAACCTGTTTGTCCGACATGGTTTGCCTTGTCCGTTTTTCAGATGCAGGAATTATGATCGCTGCGGGGTCTTATGCAGAATCGCCCGGCAAAACGCAAACGCCCGGGGCGTTCCTCTGTGCTGGTGCTGGACAAATGCCGGCTGTGGCGCAAAAAGGGGGCAGCAAAAGGATGACAGCATGCGCACAGCTCTGGTTACCGGTTCGGCCGGATTCATCGGTTTTCACACGGCCCAAAGACTGCTGAAGGAAGGATACCGTGTCATTGGCTTTGATAGCCTGAATGACTACTACGATGTCACCCTGAAGGAACATCGGCATGGCTTGCTTGGGGAAAACCGGAATTTTCACGCGGTCATCGCGCGTCTGGAAGAACCGGAAAAGCTGATGGCCGCTTTTGCGCAACATAACCCGTCAGTCGTCATTCACCTGGCGGCACAGGCCGGCGTGCGTTACTCGATCGAAGCACCGCGCGATTATCTGAATGCCAATCTTGCCGGGACGTTTGAGCTTTTGGAGGCTGCGCGGGCATACCCGCCAGAGCATATGCTTTTGGCATCCACCTCGTCTGCCTACGGCGCCAATACGAAGATGCCCTACAAGGAAACCGACAAGGCCGACTGGCAGATGTCCTTTTACGCGGCCACCAAAAAGGCCTGCGAATCGATGGCCCATTCCTATGCGCATCTGTATGGGCTGCCCACAACCATGTTCCGGTTCTTTACCGTCTATGGCCCCTGGGGACGCCCGGATATGGCGCTGCACAAATTCACCCGTGCCATTCTGGCGGATCGGCCTATTGATGTTTACAACCGGGGCGAAATGAAACGCGATTTCACCTATGTCAGCGATCTCGTCGATGCGATCTGGCGGTTGGTTTCCGTGGCGCCGGTACGCCCGAAAGCGCCGGCTGACATTGCACAGGGTGACAGCCTTTCACCTGTGGCACCGTTTCGCGTGGTGAATATCGGCAACGGGTCGCCGGTTGCTCTGATGGATTATATCCGGGCAATCGAGGCGGCCCTGGGCAAAGAGGCCAAAATGAACATGATGCCGATGCAGGCAGGCGATGTGCCCGCCACATGGGCCGATACGGCGCTGTTGCAATCCCTGACGGGGTTCACTCCGAAAGTGCAGGTAGAGGAGGGTGTCCGGCATTTCGTTGACTGGTATCGCGCCTACTACGAAGCATGAAGCCAAAGGGGCGCGCCGAACTCAGCCGATGGCCAGCGCATTGCTGTAGATCGTGATCAGCCCCAGCACCACCGTGGCAACCCCGATCGCGCCCTGAAGCGTTGTGTTGATCCGACCCAATGCGCGCGCGCTCCAGGTCAGTGGAACTGACAGAAATGCTGACAATGTCATCATGCCCAGAATCGAGCCTATCCCGAAGATGAGGATATAACCCAGCCCGAGAACGGGGGAGGTGACAGTCGTTGCCGTTAAGACCATCAGGGCCGCCGATCCGGCCAGCCCGTGCATCATCCCGACCAGAAGCGTGCGTATCGGCAGCCCTCTGGCGTGGGTATGCCGGTGGTGGGCCGCGTCATGTGGGCTGGTTTCGCCGGCATGCGAATGGAAATGCCAATGCGCGGGGCCGGTGCCGTGCCGGTGAAGATGCGCATGAATGCGCGCGCGCCGCAGTTGCAAGAGCAACCGCATCCCAAGATAGACCAGCATCACCCCGACCAGCCCCTCCAGCCAGTGCGACAGCAATGGGCCGATCACAACGCCAAACAGCAGTGCCCCACCGGCCACAAGCATCAGGGTCAGGGTATGGCCCATGCCCCATGCCGCGCCATGGGTCACAATTCGGCGCATGCTGCTCTCACGCGAGGCGATCGAGGAAACGGCGGCGATATGGTCTGCCTCAAACGCGTGTTTCAACCCCATGAGGAACCCAAGCAACAGCAGACCGGCAAAGCTGCCTGTCTGTGCCGATGCTCCGGCGGCGATTTGGGTGATCCAGTCGGTCATGCGTCCATCCTGTTGTTGCGCCGACTGATTGCAGATCCGGCGGGCGGATGCAAGCCGGCGCAGGGATGATCTGCGGAATTAATATGGTGGTTGGGGCCTGACTCTAGATGGCAAAAGAGGTGCCGCAACCGCAACTGCTTGTGGCATTCGGGTTGTCGACAACAAATCGCGCGCCGATCAGCTCATCGGAAAAATCGATCACGGCACCGCCAAGAAACGGCAGTGACACCGGATCAATCAGCACCTTCTGGCCGTCACCTTCCAGAACCAGATCGTCGCTTTGCGGCGCATCCAGTTCTATCACATATTCAAAACCCGAGCAGCCGCCGCCCTTGACGGCAACGCGCAGGGCCTTGCCATCTTTGTCGGCGCCGATTTCTGCCAGGCGGGCAAATGCGCGTGGTGTTACACTGGGGGGCAGGTTCATGGGGTCCGTCCGGTTTTCTTTCGCGTGTCCCTTCAATATAAGCAAGCAGGACAACGGCGACAACTGGGTGAGCAATGATTCCTGCTAAAAATGCCATCTATGCCTCGGATCCGGCACGGGCACGGGGCCGGCTCTATCCCGAGAGCACCAGCACCTTCCGCTCGGCCTTTCAGCGCGACCGGGACCGGATCATTCACGCCTCGGCCTTTCGCCGTCTGCAACACAAGACACAGGTCTTCGTGGTGCATGAGGGCGATTATTTCCGCACCCGGCTGACCCATTCGATCGAGGTGGCGCAGGTTGCGCGCACAATTGCCGGGGCGCTGGGGCTGAACAGTGAACTGACCGAGGCCATTGCCCTGGCCCATGATCTGGGACACACGCCCTTTGGCCATACCGGCGAGGATGCGCTGGCCGAAATGATGCAACCCTTTGGCGGATTTGACCACAACGCACAGGCCATTCGGATCGTGACCAGGCTGGAGCGGCATTATGCCGAATGGGACGGGCTTAATCTGACATGGGAAACGCTCGAAGGTCTGGCCAAACACAACGGCCCTGTAACCGGCGATATTCCCTATGCGCTTGCGGAATACAACGCGCGCCACGATCTGGAGCTGGGAACCTATGCCGGTGCCGAGGCTCAGGTGGCCGCCCTGGCTGACGACATAGCCTATAACAATCATGATCTGCATGATGGTCTGCATGCCGGTCTCTTTACCGATGCCGAAATTTCCGACCTGCCAATTGTCGGCGATTGCTACCGGGCTGTGGATGCCGCCTATCCTGAACTTGTGGGCTCGCGGCGTCGGCACGAAGCCTTGCGCCGGGTTTTCGGAGTGATGGTAAAAGATGTCATTGATGAAAGCCGGCGCCGGCTTGCGGAACTGAACCCTTCTGATGTCGCGGCGATCCGCCAGGCGGACAGGGCCGTTATCCGGTTTTCCGGCCCATTGTGGACGGATCTGCAAGAGATACGCGCCTTTCTGTTTTCACGCATGTATCGCGCGCCTTCGGTTGTGAAAATGCGAAGGCGGGTTACCGGGGTCATACGTGATCTCTTTCCGCTTTATATGGAGTGTCCTTCCCTGTTGCCGGGCGATTGGCAGGCAGAGGTAAAAGAGGCCGCAGACGAAACAGCTCTTGCCCGGCATGTCGCGGATTACATATCCGGCATGACCGACCGCTTTGCGCTGAAGGCACATGAGCGGCTGATTGCTGCCGCCGCCAAAGAGGGATCAGCTTCCGACAAACCCGTCTGACAGATTGTGCCGCAATCCTGCGAAACGTTGACCTTGCCGCCAAGCGTGATAGAAACACGCAAAATGTTGTACGGACGGACGTGATGAACCTTTTTGCCGATATACGCGCGCTTGTAATCGAAAGCCTCGGGGCTTTGGTGGCCGAGGATGCCTTGCCCGAAGGGCTGGATTTCACAAATGTGACGGTTGAGCCGCCACGTGATCCGGCGCATGGCGACATGGCCACCAACGCGGCAATGGTTCTGGCCAAACCCGCCGGCATGCGCCCGCGCGAAATCGCCACGGGGCTGGCCGCAAAACTGGCCGAAGATGCGCGCGTGGATCAGGCCGAGGTTGCCGGACCGGGGTTTCTCAACCTGCGGCTCATGCCGTTTGTCTGGCAGGGGGTTGTCAAATCGGCCCTGCAGGAAGGCGTCGGCTTTGGTCGTTCGGACATGGGGCAGGGGCAAAAGGTCAATGTGGAATTTGTTTCAGCCAATCCGACCGGCCCGCTGCATGTCGGCCATACCCGCGGTGCGGTTTTTGGTGACGCGCTGGCCAGCCTGCTCGATTTTACCGGACACGATGTAACGCGTGAATACTATATCAATGACGGTGGCGCCCAGGTCGATGTTCTGGCGCGGTCGGTCTATCTGCGATATCTGGAAGCGAATGGCCAGGAGGTCGCCTTTGAAGACGGCACCTATCCGGGAGACTACCTCATCCCGGTTGGCAAGGCGCTGAAGGAAAAGGTGGGTGACGCCTATGTCGGCAAAGACGAACAGCACTGGCTACAGGACGTGCGCGAGTTTGCAACCGAGGCAATGATGCAGTTGATCCGTGCGGATCTTGCGGCGCTCGGTGTTGAAATGGACCGGTACTTTTCGGAAAAGTCGCTGTACGGCTCCGGCCGGATCGAAGAAGCTATTGCCAAACTGCAAGAGCGTGGCCTGATCTACAAGGGTGTACCGGAGCCCCCCAAGGGCAAGATGCCCGAGGATTGGGAGCCGCGGGAGCAAACCTTGTTCCGCTCGACGGCGCATGGCGATGATGTGGATCGCCCGATCATGAAGTCAGATGGAAGCTGGACGTATTTCGCGCCGGATATTGCGTATCATTATGACAAGATCGCGCGTGGGTATGACGCCCTGATTGACGTGCTTGGCGCCGATCACAGCGGTTATGTGAAACGTATGAAAGCGGCTGTGGAGGCCCTGTCCGACGGGCAGGTGCCGCTGGATATAAAGCTCATTCAACTGGTGCGGCTGTTCAGGAACGGCACACCCTTCAAGATGTCGAAACGGGCGGGCACATTCGTCACCCTGCGCGATGTGGTTGATCAGGTCGGCCGGGATGTCACGCGCTTCGTCATGCTGACACGCAAAAACGATGCGCCGCTGGATTTCGATTTTGCCAGGGTTCTGGAGCAATCCCGCGACAACCCGGTGTTTTACGTGCAATATGCGCATGCGCGGGTTTGCAGCGTGATGCGCAAGGCACGCGTGGCCGGTCATGATGTCAGTGATGCGGCACTGCAGGGCGCCGATCTGGGAAAACTGGATCACGAAGCCGAACTGACGCTGGCGAAAAAACTGGCGGAATGGCCCCGGCTGGTTGAGATCGCGGCCCGCGGGCACGAACCTCACAGAGTGGCATTCTACCTCTACGATCTTGCCGGCACCTTCCATGCCTTGTGGAATAAAGGCAATGAATTGCACGGCCTGCGCTTTTTGCAGGAGGACGATGAGGCCACATCACAGGCAAAAATTGCCCTGATCAGGGCCACGGCCGTTGTTATTTCAGCAGGTCTTGCTATTCTGGGGGTGACTCCGGCCGAAGAAATGCGCTGATAAAGGCACAGCTCGCCCGGATCATGAAGCAGGCAAATGATCGCCGACCTGAAAACAGGCGGCGGCAAATGAGGCAGAGCATGGCGAGTATTGATTACAGCAAAAGAGGCGCGCGTAGCGCAGGGCGTGGCGCGCAAACGATAGCCAGGGCACAGGCGGCGCGGCAAAGGGTGCGTTTGACCGCCCGCAAAAGCCCAGAGCCGGTGCCTCGGGGCGAACCGGCCTCCCCCCTTGTTTCCCGATTGTCCGGATTGACACAGTTCGCCGGCGCGCTGACGTCACTTGCGCTGATCGGCGGGCTGGCATTCTGGGGGTATCGGCTCGCGGTCCGCGATGTGTCGGGCATTCCCGTTGTCCGGGCGATCGAAGGGCCGATGCGGGTTCAGCCGGACGATCCCGGAGGTCAGCTGGCCGATTATCAGGGCCTTGCCGTGAACCGGATTCAGGCACAGGGCAGCGCAGCCCCGACCGCTGACCGGGTGGTGCTTGCACCGACCCCGGTGGATGTGAGTGGCGCAGATCCCGCCGGTATCGCGCCGCGCCCGCGCCCGGCGGCGCCCACAGACATCGCCGAGGCAACCCCGACAGCCGAAGAGGGCGACGCCGTTATTCCCACACAGGAAATTGTAACACCTGCGTTGCTGGATCCGGCGGACAGCATTGGTTTGATTGCCGAATCCCAGCCGGTTGAAACGCAGCGGACACCGGAAGAAATTGCCGCGGCGGCGCGCAGCCTGGCAGAACAGGTTGCGGCGAATGCCACACCTCTGGAACAGGGCGCACCGCAGGCCCAGCCCACCCCCCCGGAAATCAGGATCATTCCGGCATCTGTTCCGGGTGTGGTCAGGTCACGCCGGCCTCTGGCACGACCGGCCGGGCTGGTGAAAGCTCTCGCCGAGCGTCCGGCGGTTGCTGTGGCTGCCACAGAAAAAACGGCCGACAGCGAAACTGTTGCCTCGGCCACCACAGAGGTGGATCCGCAAAGCATTCCGCCGCGCACCAGTCTGGCCCAGTTGGGCGCCTTTGAAAGCAGCGACCTGGCCCGCAGCGAATGGCAGCGTCTGATCGCACGGTTTCCAGAATACTTTGGCGGCAAATCGCGGGTAATCCAGGAGGCAAACAGCGGTGGGCGGCATTTTTACCGGCTGCGGGTGCAAGGCTTTGATGACCTTTCCGATGCGCGCCGGTTCTGCTCTGCCTTGTTGGCGGAAAACGCGGCCTGCATTCCGGTAACGACACGGTAGCCATGGGGCAGGGGGCGTATATTTTTGGCCTCCGGGGCTTGCAGTTGCAACCGGAAGAGGCTGAATTTTTCGCCGCAAGCCAGCCCTGGGGATTTATCCTGTTTGCCCGCAACGTGGAATCACCGGGCCAACTGCGCCGTCTGACAGAGGAATTGCGGCATGCGGTCGGACGTGAGGCGCCTGTGCTGATTGATCAGGAGGGCGGGCGCGTACAGCGGATGGGGCCACCGCAATGGCGGCAGTGGCTGCCGCCGCTGGATCAGGCTGCGAGGCTTGGGGTGCATGCCAGGCAAGGCTTTTATCTTCGTGCCCGGATCATCGCAGACGAGTTGAGAGCCGTCGGCATCGATGCAAACTGCTCGCCCTGCGCAGACCTCGGTTTTGCGCAAACGCATCCGATCTTGCGCAACCGCTGCCTTGGAACCGATGCGGCGACCGTGACCGCAAACGCCACGGCCACGGCCGATGGTCTTTTGGCTGGGGGGGTGTTGCCGATCGTCAAACATATTCCGGGGCATGGCCGGGCCGATCTGGACAGCCACCTGCAACTGCCGCATGTCACGGCGGCAAGAACGGCAATGCAATCCACGGATTTTGTCCCCTTCAGGGCTTTGAAAGACTATCCGATCGCCATGAGCGCCCATATTGTTTTTGCGGATATTGACCCGATGGCCCCGGCCACCCAGTCACCTGTCGTGACAGAGATGATCCGCAACCAGATCGGTTTTTCCGGCTTGCTGATGAGTGATGATCTTTCCATGCAGGCATTGAAAGGAGGGCTGGCACAACGCACAACCGCTGCATTGTCCGCCGGAATGGACATGATCTTGCACTGTAATGGGGAAATGGCGGAAATGGAGGCCGTTGCCGCGGCGGCAGGAATGATGACAGAGCAGGCCCAACAGCGTGCCGATCGGGCACTATCATGGCGTAAATCGCCCGATACAGTTGACATCGGCGCACTGGGAGCCGAATTTGACGCGCTGTTGAAAGAGCACGCCAATGACTGACGAATTTGAAATGCAGGAGACGGAAATTCAGACCCGGCTGGCCGCCGAGGCACTGATCGTCGATGTTGACGGCTTTGAAGGCCCGCTTGATCTGCTGTTGACACTGTCGCGCACGCAGAAAGTGGACCTGCGCAAGATTTCGGTCCTGCAACTGGCGCAGCAATATCTGGGCTTTGTCGAGCGTGCCAAGAAACTGCGGATAGAACTGGCCGCCGATTATCTGGTCATGGCCGCCTGGCTCGCCTTTTTGAAATCACGCCTGTTGCTGCCGCCCGACCCGAGTGAAGAGGGCCCGTCCGGCGAGGAACTGGCCGCGCATCTGGCCTTTCAGCTTGAACGCCTGCAGGCCATGCGCGATGCGGCGGCACGCCTGATGGCGCGTGACCAGAAGGGGCGCGATTTCTTTGTGCGTGGCCTGCCCGAGGATGTCTCGCGCATAAGGCGCATCAGTTACTCGGCAACGCTTCTTGATCTCATGCAGGCCTATGCCCGTCTGCGCACGCGCGATGAATTCCGCCCCTATGTCATGGACAGAAATGCAATCCTGACCATGGAACAGGCACTGGAACGCATGCGCGGCCTGATCGGATACGCCGGTGACTGGACCGCGCTGGAAAGCTACCTGCCAGAGGGCTGGGAAACCGATCCGGCCCGCCGCCGCAGTGCCACGGCCGCAAGTTTTGCCGCAGCCTTGGAGTTGGCAAAGCTCGGGCATATCGAAATTCGCCAGGGTGAAGTCTTCGCCCCGATTCAAATCCGCAAAAAGGCCGACCCAGATGGCTGATTCCAAACCAGACGACGCCGAGAGCCTGTTTGAGGCCCCCCCCATGGGCGAACAGGAACGCATGTGCGAGGCCATTCTTTTCGCATCGGCCGACCCCGTGACGGTCCGCGAACTCGAATCACGTCTGCCGCACGGTTGCGACGTTGCCGAAGCCCTGGTGCATCTGCGCAAAAGGTATGAGGGGCGCGGCGTGCGTCTGGTGCGGGTCGGGGATGCCTGGGCCATGCGCACCGCACCTGATCTTGGCTTCCTCATGCAAAAGGAAACGGTTGAGACCCGCAAGCTCTCACGCGCGGCGATCGAAACCTTGGCGATCATCGCCTATCACCAGCCAGCAACCCGCGCCGAGATCGAGGAAATTCGGGGCGTATCCGTTTCACGCGGCACTGTTGACCAGCTTCTGGAACTGGAATGGATTCGCTTTGGCCGCCGGCGGATGACGCCCGGACGCCCGGTCACTTATGTCGTGACACAAGAGTTCCTCGATCACTTCGGGCTGGAAAACGCCCGTGATCTGCCGGGGCTGAAGGAATTGCGTGCCGCGGGCCTGCTGGACAATCGCCCACCCCCCGGAGCAATGCAGGGCCCTGACGATCAGGGTGAGGAAGAAGAAGTGATCGGGCAGAGCGAATTGTTTGAGGATTAGGGTCAAAACCGGCCCGACTTGCGGGGGCGCATGGGGCGGTTTGAAGAGAAACCGTTTTACGGTTGACCTTTCATGGAAAGGCCAACCGCAATGTTCCATTGAGTGTATTTTTCCGTTCGGTAAATCAGGTCAGAAATCCATTCCTAACGACAGCTTGAACCCATAAGCTGAAATATTTTCCGAATCATTGTCACTTACACCATTCCACAGCTTGCTTGTCAGTCCCAGCCCGGCATGCCAGTTGCCGCCATTCGTCAGTTGACGTTTGTATTTCAGGCCCAGGTTCAGATCGATTGTATTGAACGTAAGATCCGATTCTGCAGACCCGCCATCTGTGAAGTCTGGCGCGAACATGATGGCTGCGGTACTGCCACCATAAAGCGACAGGTTGCTGGACATCTGTTGCGAGATTTCAATTCCGCCCAGCAGGCCATAAGCCTTTGGTACATCCAGTGTCGACCCGCCACCGTTATCCCTCTCCGAGTATTTGGCAAATCGCATGCCACCAAAAAATTTGCCTGCGGTGTTGCTTCCCATGCTAAAGGATTTTCCTACGCTCAGGTCAGCGGTTTGCATGACGATTTTGTCATATCTGGTCGTAGGGTCGCTGCTGCTCGCATCCAGACGGAAAGCCCGCAGGCCGTATGTCAGCCCCCCTTGCGAATGGAATTCCATCCAGACTTCGGGGGCAGCTGTAAAGCCGAAACCAACGGTTTGCCCCTCGGAATGGCTTAGTCCCAGATAGTTCAGATCAATGCCTGCCGAAAAGTTTTGCGCAAGGGCCGGAGACGCAATTGCAGTGAGAGCGAAAGTTGCCGCGACAGCGGTCTTCTTGAGGTATTTCATAATACCCTCCTTTGAAAAAAGTTGTTTATAAAAAAAACCGTACAAAAGGCACTCGTTAATAATGCCCGCTACATCATATAATATGCTCTGTCATGTCAATATGGTCACATATGGCATGTATAAAAATTGGCCAATGTTGCGGGAATACTTCGAACCTGCTGCCTAGGTGTTTAGTCCCACGGTGTGATGGTCTATTGATCTGTGATCATCAGAAGGAAACACTATGGGACAAGTTTTACACGGCAGCGCCACGACCACGCACGCGGTCCGAGCTCTCATACAGCGATCGCGCGCTTCGAACGCGGCGTTGAGCCGGCAGCTTGGCATCAACGTCAAGACCGTTGCCAAGTGGCGCAAGCGGGATCGCGTGCAAGATGCAGCAATGCAATCACCATTGGCGGCACGTGTCAAACCCCTGATACTTCGGGAAAACAGCGCCAACTGTGCAGGGTTTATAGGTCTACGCCCTAGCTGTGTGGTCCAGCTTTGAAATGCTTCGACAGCTTCAGACCCTGGCCCTGATAATTTGATTTAAGATCGGCACCGTATAGCTGTTTCGGGATGGATTTCATTTGTTCATAGACCAGGCGCCCGACGGTCTGCGCATGTTCCAGCACGAAGGGGGCCTCGTGGCAGCGCACCTCGAGCACGCCGCGAGAGCCTTTGCCACCGGCGGCATCATGCCCGAAACCGGGGTCAAAGAAACCGGCGTAATGCACCCGGAATTCGCCGACCATGGCCAGATAGGGGGCCATTTCGGCGGCGCAATCGGGCGGGATATGCACCGCCTCGCGGCTGACCAGAATATAGAACGCGCCGGGATCCAGAATGATGCGACCGGCTTTGCTATGGATCGGTTCCCAGTATTCGGTCGGGTCGTAATACCCGATCCGGTCCAGATCAATCACACCGGTGTGGGGTTTTGCGCGATATCCGACCAGATCACCCTTGTCCGGCTTCAGGTCTACGGAAAACCCGAGACCCTGATCAATATGCGCCGTCCCGGAAACCAGCCGGACCTCATCCTGAAGCGTTCTGAGCCTCTCGTCGGACAATATCGCCTGACCGCGGCGAAACCGGATCTGGTTGAGCCGCATTCCGGGGCGCACCAGCACCGAAAAGCTGCGCGGGCAGATTTCAGCGTATAGCGGGCCCTGATAGCCCGGCATGACGCGGTCAAACTCCACCCCGCCATCGGTGACGGTCCGGGTCAGCAGATCAAGCCGCCCGGTCGAGGATTTCGCATTTGTCACCGCAGTGATGTCATCCGGCAGCGACAGGGCCTCCATCAGCGGCACCACATAGACCGCGCCTTTTTCCAGAACCGCCCCGCCAGACAGATCGATACGGTGCATCTCGAATTCATCCAGCCGGTCGGCCACGCTGGCCCCCTTGCCTGCCAGAAAGGATGCACGCACCCGATAAGCCACCCCCCCAAGCCGCAGATCCAGCGAGGCGGGTTGCACCTGATCCGGCAGAATGGCCGGCTCGGCCGACAAGACACCAGTTCTGATCAGATCTTCGATATCCTGGCTGGGCAGAACACCCTGAAGCATTGGTTCTGATGTCATCTCCTGCCTCTCTCAGCCAAAGTTCATACAACAAACCCGCCTGCTGCAATACGCGCGCAGGCGGGTTTTGATATGGTCGGGCTAGCAGGACTCGAACCTGCGACCTTCCGTCCCCCAGACGGACGCGCTACCAGGCTGCGCCATAGCCCGAACTGCGCACCTTCATACTGTTTTTCCGAACGGGGGCAAGCTGAATTGCGCATCTTTCACGACCTAACCCGGACGTGAGCCACTGCTCTTGCTGCTCATGCTGGTGTGCAGCAGCGTCAGACGCCGATAGACAGCGGTGATTTTGGCCACATTTTCCTCGGGCAGATCAGTGTCAATACCGCGAAGTTGCTTCAAGACAACGGCAACTTCCGGCACGGGCAGCTCATCGGGCGGCGTCATCGTGACTTCGATAATACGGGGCACCGGGCCTGAACTGGTCCCGGGTTCCATCTGATCGGCATCCTGTGGCGTCGCAGTTTGATCATCTTTCCCGGATTCCGACGAATCGCTGTCCGGCTGCGCTGCTGTTTGCGGATGGCTGGCAATGGCCTCTTCCGCTGCGGCATCCGTCGGTGCCGCATCCGGGAGGGGCTGGCGGGAGGTTGTAAAATCGATCGGGCGTGAGCCAAACTCATTTGCCGGTTCCGAGGCATCAGTTGGGGTTTGCTGCGGTTGCACGGTCTGCTGGTCGGCTGCAATATCCGTGGATTCTGCATCGGGCGTTTTCTCGGCATCCCCGTGTTGCGTTTCCGCCTCGTTTCGCTCGGGGATGAGCTGCTTCAGCGTTTGGTCTATGGGACTCTCTGAAGCCTTATCGCGTGTATCAGTTGGCTCCCCGGTCTCCGTGCCAACGACAGGCACATCTGCCATCGCTTGTTCGGTTGCATCCGGTGTCGGGTGAAGTTTCTCGTCAGGCGGGGCTTCTGTCGGTGGTGCGAGCGGGCTGGCCCGACCGGTCGTCACATCAGAGGCCTTGCCCTCGATCACCACGCCCCCGACGTCCGGCAAATCCTTCAATTGCGTTTCGAGCGGCTGCGACAGCGCCGCAACATGTTTAACGCCTTGTTCTTTCAGCAATTTCTGGGCACCCTTGATGGTCATCCCATCTTCGTGCAAAAGCTTTTTGATGCCCCCGAGAAGCAACATGTCGCCGGGCCGGTAATAGCGTCGGCCACCGGCACGTTTCACCGGCTTTATCTGAGAAAACCGGCTCTCCCAAAAGCGCAGTACATGCGCGGGCGTGTCCAGCCATTCGGCCACTTCACTGATTGTACGAAAAGCTTCTGGCGACTTGGCCATGCGACGCCGGCCCCGCTATCGCCGGTTTCCGGCAGCGACCCGGTCTTTCATCAGGTGCGATGGTCGAAAGCTGAGAACACGCCGCGGCAGGATCGGCACTTCCTGTCCGGTTTTGGGATTGCGACCGACCCGGGCTGCTTTCTCGCGAACGGAAAAGGTGCCGAAGGATGAAATTTTTACCTGTTCGCCCCGGACAAGGGCGTCCGACATATGCCGCAGAACATCCTCGACAAGCTGGGCGCTTTCATTGCGGCTGAGCCCGACCTGCCGAAAGACAGCTTCGCTCAGATCCATGCGCGTTAGAGTTTTATCACTCATAAGTTCCCCCGTTAGTTATGGGCGAGCATAGAGGCGAAGGAAATTCCGAGTCAATATCAATGGCTTGGATGCTGAATTTAATTACCGATTACCAGCGTAAAACCACCGACCCCCAGGTCAATCCGCCGCCAATGGCCTCAAGAAGCAGCAAATCACCCTGTTTGATCTGGCCGCGTTCCTTGCTGATCGACAGGGCAAGGGGAATCGATGCGGCAGAAGTATTGCCATGATCCTGCACTGTCACCACCACATGATCCATGGGAACCCCCATTTTCTGGGCCGTGGCGCGAATGATTCTCAGATTGGCCTGATGTGGCACGATCCAGTCGACATCCTTGCCGCTCAGTCCCAGGGTTGCCAGGGCCGTTTCCGCTGTTGTGGCCAGTTTTTCAACGGCGTGGCGGAAAACTTCCTTGCCCTGCATGCGCAAGTAACCGCTGGTTCCGGTGGAAACGCCGCCGTCGACAAAGAGCAGATCCTTGAAGCGGCCATCAGAATGCAGATCGACCGCCAGAATGCCGCGATCGGTGTTGTTGCCGTCACCGGATTGCGCCTCCAGAACCAGGGCCCCTGCGCCATCGCCAAACAGAACACAGGTGGTTCTGTCTTCCCAATCCATGATCCGGCTGAAGGTTTCCGCCCCGATCACCAGAACCCGTTGCGCCTGGCCGGAAACAATCAGGGCATTTGCATTTGCCAATGCGAAAATGAATCCGGCGCAAACGGCTTGAAGATCAAAGGCGTAACCCTGCTGCATTCCCAGCGCGGCCTGCACCATGGTGGCGGCCGAAGGAAATGTCAGATCAGCGGTAGAGGTTGCCAGAATGATTGTATCCAGATCATCGGCTTGCAGGCCGGCATCCTTCAGGGCGGCCCGTGCCGCGCGGGTTGCAAGATCAGAAGTGGTCTGGCCTTCTGCGGCAAAATGCCTGCGCTCGATTCCGGACCGGCTGCGAATCCATTCATCAGAGGTGTCCAGGGATTCCACAAATTCGCTGTTGGGAACGATGCGGTCAGGCAGATAGTGCCCAACGCCTCTTACGACGGCGCGTCTGGTCATTCAGTTTACCCGCTCTTGTTCCCGGTTTCGGCAGCATCTTGTCCGGCAGCGGTGACGGATGCAACCCGTGCCGCCAATTTTTCCGAAAACCCGGATTGGGCCAGCCTGAAAGCCAGCTTTATGGCGGCAGAAACCCCCGTTGCATCGGCGCTGCCGTGCGATTTGACCACAGTGCCGTTCAGGCCCAGAAAGACACCGCCATTCACACGGCGCGGATCAATGCGTTTGGTCAGGCGGCGCAGGGATGTCATGGCCAGCAGGGCGGCAATACGCGAAAGCGGCGTGGCCGCAAAAGCCTTTTTCAGGAACTCGCGGATCAGGCTGGCGGTCCCTTCGCCGGTTTTCAGGGCGACATTGCCGGTGAAACCATCCGTCACGATCACATCCACCTTGGCCGAGGGAATGTCACTGCCTTCGACAAATCCGACAAACTCGAATTCTCCGGCCGGGGCGGCATGTTCGATCAGTTCATGCGCCAGCTTCAGTTCCGGCCGTCCCTTTGTCTCTTCGGTGCCGACATTCAGCAGCCCGATGCGGGGTTTGGCGATCTCCAGACCATTGCGCGCATAAGACGTGCCCATAAGCGCATATTGCAACAAATCCTGTTCGTCCGCGCGAATATCGGCGCCGACATCAAGCATGACATTGAAGCCCTGTTTGTTCCGGGAGGGCCAGAGACAGGCGATGGCCGGCCGGTTGACCCCGGGCAGTTTCCGCAACCGGACCATGGACAATGCCATCAGCGCGCCGGTGTTACCGCAGGAAACCGCCACGGTGGCCTCGCCATTGCGCACGGCTTCGATTGCCGACCACATCGAGGTTTCCTTGCCATTGCGCATGACATAAGACGGTTTTGCGTCCATGGTCACGACTTCTTTTGTCGGGCGGATGTCGCAACGTTCTGCAAGGCCACGGCGTTTGTTGATCAGCCGGCGCAGGATGTCTCCGTCACCATGAACGATAAAGCCGATATCGGGGTTTTTGGATGCAGAATCAGCAATGCCGGCGACGACAGCCGCCGGCCCGCGATCACCTCCCATGGCGTCAACGGATATGATGATGCGGCCCGCGGTATCAGGGGCCATAGACTGCTGGGTTTGTGAGTTCATCCCCACGACGCCACGCCGCAGGCTTATGCCGCGTCGTCTTCGTCCAGGTCGATCTCGTCAACCATCGCGACGACTTCACGCTCGTCGTAGTGTCCGCAAGCGGCGCAAACGTGATGCGGGCGTTTCAGTTCGCCACAGTTGGGGCATTCAGCGGGGTTTGCAGCAACCAAAGCATCATGTGCGCGGCGCATGTTGCGGCGGGACCGCGTGATCTTGTTCTGAGGGACAGCCATGTCTCATCCTCGGGTGTTTTGGGGGCAAATGCCCGGATTTGATTCGAATGGGGCGAACCCCGAGTTTGCAGGATCGTTATGGGGTCTTACGCTTTTGCAGTGGCCCTGTCCAATCCAGATGTCAGCGAAGGCCGGAACATACTGCGAATCCCGCGTGTTGCAAGCGTTTTCTTGCCGTGTTCCGTATCCCGCCCTCTTTCAGAGTCAGGATGGCCGGATTTGGGCGAATTCACAATAAAACGCGGCAAAACCCGCCGAAACATCATTGTTTTTTGCTCAACTTGTCCCGAAGCGCGGCCAGACCAGCAAAGGGCCGGGTTTCCTCATCGGTCATTATCCGGGCATCCGGGGGCGCAAACCTGCTTTTTTCCAGTACGGCATCTTCGGCTTTCGGATAGAGCGGCAGCGACAGGGCCAATGATTCGAGCATGATGGCCCAGAGGTCTATCTCCGGTTGCAAAGCTTCGATGGTCTCGTCTTCCGGCATCTCCACCTCATAGGTGCCCTCACCGGAAACCGGTTTCTTTCCGGGGTCGCCTTCCGGCGGATCATCGGGCATTTGCGCCAGAAACCTGCGGCTTATCTTTTCGTCTATGCGTGTTGTTACCGGCTGCAATGTGACAACACAGGGCTGAACAACGGTTGCGCCCAGGGTTGCATCCAGACGCCAGTTTTCATCGCCTTCGGCCTGTATTTCCCCGGCAAACCGCAGTTTGCGCAGGGCTTTCAGGTCAAGGTCTTCGGCGATTTGGCGGCATATGGCAGGTGAGGGAGCAATGGAAAACCGGATCGGTTTGCGCCCGGACAATGCCGCGACCTGCAGGCGATATTCCTTGTTTGGCAAAGTTTTGGCTTCTTTCATCTTTCTTGCTTCCATTCTTGAACCTGGGCCATTCCTTCTGTAAGCCGGATAAAAGGCGATTAAAGGGCTGACAAGGGGCGGGAATGTCTGAACTGTACAGGATATTGAAAGCTGGGGCACTTGGCCTTTTGTTGTTTGGGTTGATCGGTTGCACGGCTGTCTATCGCAATCACGGGTATGTTCCCACTGATTCTGAGCTTCAGGATATCACAGTCGGCGTCAGCACGCGTGACAGCGTGGCAGAATCAATCGGCCGCCCGTCCACCTTTGGGGTTATCGAGGGCAGTGGCTGGTATTACGTGCAAAGCCGCTGGAAACATTTCGGCATGCGCGAGCCGCAGGAAATCGACCGGCAACTGGTCGCCATTTCCTTTGACAAGAACGGCGTTGTCGAAAACATCGAACGCTTCACCCTCGAAGATGGTCGGGTTGTTCCGATTTCCCGGCGTGTTACCGACAGCAATATCAAGGGGATCAGCTTTATCCGTCAGCTTCTTGGCAATATCGGCAATCTGACTTCGGGTGATTTGCTGGGCAACAACTAGGGTCAAAATCCGTTAATCCTGCGGATCCGGCACAAAGCGAAGCGCCACACCGTTCAGGCAGTACCTCAGCCCGGTGGGTGGCGGGCCATCCGGAAAGACATGCCCCAGATGTGCGTTGCAATTGGAACAATGCACTTCGGTGCGGCGCATGAACAGTTTGCGGTCTTCGCTTTCTCCAATGTTTTCCGGATGCAGCGGTTTGAAAAAACTGGGCCAGCCGGTGCCTGAATCAAACTTGGCCGCGCTGTCAAACAACGGGGCATCGCAGCAAATACAATGAAAAACCCCTGCCTCCTTGGGGAAATCATCATGGCTGAAGGCCCTCTCGGTGCCATGCTGCCGCGTTACCTTGTAGGCAAGTTCTGAAAGGCAGGCGCGCCATTCTTCATCGGTCTTGTTTGGCTTTGACATATCTGTCTTCCTTTTTGATCCCGCAGTTACAGGTTGTGTGCCACAGTGCAGGCACCATATGAAGGGGTGTGTTTGCGCAAGTTGTTTTGCAGGACGATTTCCGGCCAGCCCCCGAATCCCGGGCAGGTGGAAGAATTGAACAGGAGAGCAGGCGCCATGCTGACACTCAAGAAAGGCCGCTACAAAGCCCGGCTGGCAGAAACGCCCGAGGATATACGCAAGGCACAGGCCCTGCGCTACAAGACGTTTATTGCGGGCACCGGTGCGGCCAGCCATGGCACGCGCACTGCGGGGCTGGATCAGGATTCATTTGATGACAGATGCGCCCATATGTTGGTGGAAGAAATACGTACCGGCCGGCTGGTATGTTGTTTTCGACTGTTGCCGATCGCGGTCGGCTCTCAGATCGGCAACAGCTACTCGGCCCAGTTTTACGAGCTTTCCGCCCTCAAGGCCTTCAATGGCCCCATGGTGGAAATGGGCCGCTTTTGTATCGATCCACAGATTTACGACCCGGATATCCTGCGTGTCGCCTGGGGGGCGATGACCCGCTATGTCGATGAAAAAGGCGTGGAAATGCTGTTTGGCTGTTCCTCTTTCAAGGGATGTGAGGCAACCGCCTATCTGGATGCCTTCGCGCTGTTGCAGGCGCGCCATCTGGCCCCCAAGCGCTGGTTGCCCAGGATAAAGGCCCCCAGCGTGTTCCGTTTTGCCCAGAAATTGCGGCGCAAGCCGGATCTCAAACGGGCCATGCGCTCCATGCCGCCGATGTTGCGCAGCTATCTGGCAATGGGGGGCTGGGTGTCGGACCATGCGGTCGTTGACCATGACCTGAATACCTTGCATGTCTTTACCGGTCTGGAAATTCGAAGCATGCCGCCCAGGCGGCGGCGCTTGTTTCGGTCACTCGCCGGGTAGAATGCCACTGATCTGCCAAAAACGGCGGGAATGCTTCCGGCAGAGTTGACGTTGCAGCGTGGGATGCGTAGCTGATGCCCATGGCACGCACTCCACTCTTGCAGCTTTCCGATATCTCGCTCACCTTCGGCGGGAATCCGGTATTTGACAAACTTTCGCTTGTTGTTCAGCCGGGCGATCGGGTCGCGCTTGTCGGGCGGAACGGCTCGGGCAAATCGACGCTGCTCAAGGTAATGGCGGGCCTGGTTGAGCCAGACACAGGCAGCCGGACCCTGTCGCCTGGCGTCGCGACGGGGTACATGGAGCAGGACCCGGATTTGTCCGCGTTTTCCACTTTGGGAGATTTTGCCGCCGGGTCATTGCCGCCCGGCGAATCCTACAAGGTTGACCAGGTGGCTGAGGGGCTGAAGTTTGACCCCGCCGGCCTGGTCAGCACAGCATCGGGCGGTGAGCGCCGCCGCGCGGCACTGGCCCGAATTCTGGCCGGGGAACCTGACCTGATGCTGCTGGACGAACCGACCAACCATCTCGATATCGTGGCCATTGCCTGGCTGGAGCAATATCTCCGGAATTGCCGGGCCGCCTATATTCTGATCAGCCACGACAGGGCCTTTCTGAACGCCCTGACGCGGGTAACATTGTGGATTGACCGGGGCCGGGTGCGCCGGCAGGAAAAGGGCTTTGCCGCATTCGAGAGTTGGCGCGACAAGATCTGGGAAGAAGAAGACATCGCCCGTCACAAACTGGACCGGAAAATAAAATCCGAGGCCCGCTGGGCGGTGGAAGGCATCAGCGCCCGGCGCAAACGCAACCAGGGGCGCGTGCGTGCCTTGCGCGCCTTGCAGCAGGAACGCAGCAGCATGATCCGCCGGCAGGGCGCCGCTGCGATGGCGCTCACAGCCGGTCGGAACTCTGGCAAACGGGTGATCGAAGCGCGTGATATTTCAAAGGCTTACGAAGGCAGGCCGATTGTCAGGAATTTTTCCCTGCGCATTGAAAAGGGAGAGCGGGTTGCTCTGGTCGGCCCGAATGGTGTGGGTAAGACAACGCTTTTGCGGCTGTTGATCAAGGAACTGGAGCCTGATAGCGGCGCGGTCATTCTGGGAACCAACCTTGAGGTGGCCGTGTTTGACCAGAACCGCGAGGCCCTGACCCCGGAGCTGAGCCTGTGGGAGACCATGACAGGTGACAAGGATATGCGCGTTTCCGGTCAGGCAGATCAGATAATGGTGCGCGGATCCCCGCGCCATGTTGCCGGGTATCTGAAAGATTTCCTGTTTGATGACAATCAGTTGCGCGCTCCTGTCAAATCACTGTCCGGCGGCGAGAAAGCCAGACTGCTGCTGGCGAAAATCATGGCCCGGCAAAGCAATCTTCTGGTGCTGGACGAACCGACCAATGATCTGGACGTGGAAACGCTTGATCTGTTGCAGGACGTTCTGGCGGAATATGACGGTACGGTTTTGCTGGTCAGCCATGACCGTGATTTTCTGGATCGTGTCGCCACCACAACGATCGCCATGGAAGGCGGGGGCAGGGTGACGGCTTATCCCGGAGGCTGGTCGGATTATCAGGCCCAGCGCCAAGAGATGCCTTCGCAGATCAGGTCGGAAAAGAAGAAAAAGTCAAAATCAAGAAAAGACATTGCAAAACAAAAAGATGCAGGTCTTTCTTTTACTGAAAAGCATCGCTTGCAGGCGCTGCCGGAAGTCATTGAGCGCCTGGAATCCGAGATCGCCAAACTTGCCGAATTCCTGTCGGATCCGGATATGTTCAGCAAAGAGCCTGTGAAGTTCAACAAAGCCACCCTTGCCCTGACCGACCGCCAGCAGGCCTTGGCAGAAGCAGAAGAGGAATGGCTCAGGTTGGAGGAAAAGGCAGGCGGATAACTGGCGTTTCCGATCCGCCCCGTCCCGTACGGCCTTTACATCTTTTGGGAAATTGCTAGAATTCTTACACCTATCCATGTGCGGCTAGGGTTCCACTGATGTGTCAGGTTCGGACCGAGCGCCGTCATGAGCCGGTCAGGCAGACACCCAAGGGCGAAAAGACCAGGGGGGATGGACGGGGGTGCTATTGCACGCCTGTAACCCTGTCGCCTTTGAGGTTCTCATGTCTGCACCTGGATTCACGCTTGTTCTGATCGCCGCATTTTGTCACGCAACCTGGAACTATTCTGTCAAACGCATTAATGCTGGGCCCGAGTTGATCTGGCTGTTTTCTGCCCTGTCGGTCCTGATCTATCTGCCGCTGGCCATTTATTTCGGATCAAAAGCTGTGCTTTTAGATGGGATGCGGCTGGGGGTGATTGCAGTAAGTGCCGCACTGCATCTGGGATATTTCCTGTTGTTGCAGATCGGGTATCGCAAAGGGGATTTGTCGCTTGTGTATCCCACTGCCCGGGCAACCGGCCCTATTTTGGCTGCCGGATTTGCCGTTGCTTTTCTGAAGGAAACCCTGACGCCACAAATTGCAGTGGGCGGGATGATCATCGTATTTGGTGTGCTTATGCTGACCTGTGGGGGAAAAGCTGCGGCGGGTACGGTCACTTCGCTTGTGTTCGGGATCGGGGCCGGCCTTCTGATCGGCAGCTATACCGCTTGGGATGCCCATGCCGTTTCCGCGCTGGCGATACCGCCGCTGCTGCTTGATTATGCCTCCAGTATCGGGCGATCGGTTCTTCTGGCGCCACAGGCCTACAGACGGCGCAGCCTTGTCCGGGATATTTGGGGCACATATCGCCTCTGGGTTCTGCTCATCGCTGTTTTCAATCCGCTTGCCTATATTCTGGTGCTGGTCGCGCTGACATTTACCCCGGTTGTCTATGTCGCTCCGGTGCGTGAACTCAGCGTTTTGTTAAGTGTGCTGATGGGGAGCCTCTTGTTGAAAGAAGGCCATTTGCGTCATCGTCTGTTCTGGTCGGCGGTCATTCTGGTCGGCGTTGTTGTTCTGGCCGGCGGGTGATGGCCGTTTATAGGTCTACGCCCTAGCGTCAGCCAGCCCTGAAATAGCCCTGAAATGCCCTTTCCCCTTGTGGGGTAAAGGAAACGATCCGGCTGCCGGGCAGCCGGCGAGCCCAGCCGCGATCATAGAAGGATTGCAGCAAGGCTTTGCCAATCCCGCCTGCCAGATGGTGCCGGCGCATCGACCAGTCCAGACAGGCGCGGCACAGCGGGCGGCGGTTTTCCTGCAGAGGTTCTAGGGCAATGCCGAACTCCGAGAAGGCCGCATGTCCGGCTTCGGTCAGGGTCAGTACGGTTCCGTCACCGCTGATCCAGCCAGCGCCCTGCGCATGTTCATAGAGTTGCACGCCCATTTCGCCTGCCAGATGATCGTAACAGACTCGTGCATGGCGCAGGGCCGGATCACGTGGGCCGGGGCGGGTGCGGGGGCCTGTGCGGCTGGCCGAAACCCCCATCAGCGCCTCAAGAGCGGCGCCCACATCGGCGCCGTTAAGGCGAAAATAATGGTGTCGCCCCTGAACCTCGCGTTTCAGCAACCCGCCTTCGGTCAAACGCGCCAGATGGCTGCTGGCGGTTTGTTTGGTCACGCCCGCCTCTTGCGCCAGTTCGGTTGCGGTCAACGCATGACCATCCATCAGCGCCACCAGCATGTTGGCGCGCGCCGGATCACCAATCAGGGCGGCAGTCTGGGCGATGTCGGGGCCTTCTTTCATGGTTCGACCATAGACGAACCATTGCAGTATTTCAATTCGTTAGTATGGGGCAAAGGAAATACGGATCATGTATAAAATTAATGCAGATATTCTTCTACTGGCGCTATTGGCGATGCTGTGGGGGTCTTCCTACATCTTCATAAGGATTGCGGTTACCGAGATACCGCCACTGACCCTGATCGCCTGTCGTGTCACTGGGGCGGGTCTGTTCTTGCTGTTTGTGTTGTGGCTAAAAGGAGAAAGCCTGCCGCGCGGAAAGCGGATCTGGCGGATGCTGCTGGTGCAGTCCTTTCTGAACAGCTTTGGCGCATGGACCGTTTTGGCATGGGGCCAGCAATATGTTTCGGCTGGCTTGGCCAGTGTTCTGAATTCGGTATCGCCGGTTTTTGTTTATCTGATATCGGTTTTCGTCCTTCGTAACGCCCCTGTAGAGCAAAGAAAGCTGCTGGGAGCACTGATTGGTTGCTTTGGCGTGGTTCTGATTGTCGGCATTGATGTACTAGCTGGGCTGGGGCGGCAGGTGGTTGCGCAACTTGCCTGTCTGGCTGGTGCGCTGATGTATGCTGGTGCTGCACTTTATGGTCGACGGTTCGCCAAAACCGGTGCGCTGGCAACGGCCTGCGGCACGATGATCTGGGCCAGCGCTGTGCTTGTCCCGCTGGCGTTGATCGTTGACCGGCCATGGCTGTTACATCCCAGCCCATCCGCAATTGCAGCCATCCTTGTGCTGTCGGTTTTCTGCACCGCCGTTGCCCTGTTGATCTATTTTCGTTTTTGCACAGCATCGGGGCCATGGGGGTGGCCAGCCAAAGCTATCTTCGGGCCGGTGTCGGCGTGATACTGGGCATGTTCTTTCTGGGGGAAAGTATAGCCCCGCTCGCAGTTGCAGGGATTACTGCTGCAATTCTGGGGGTCGTCCTAATCAATTGGTCTGCGGGCAGTTTCAATCAAACCACTAACGGAGATTCCAAATGATCACTTGCTTTATTCGCTATCAGATCGACCCATACAAGCACGATGAATTCGCCCAATATGCCCGAAACTGGGGGCAGGCCATCCCCGAGTGCGGGGCCGATCTGATCGGCTATTTCGGACCACACGAAGGCTCGGCCACCACCGCATACGGAGTGTATTCATTGCCGACACTGGCGGATTACGAGGCCTATCGCGCCCGTCTGGCGGCGCATCCGCTGGGGCGCGAGAATTATGCTTTTGCAAAGAAGGAACGGTTCATCCATCGTGAGGACAGGATATTTCTGGCCTGTGAATCACAGCCCCATGCAAAAAGGAACACGGAATGATTGCGGTTATTTTCGAAGTGACGCCAGCCGAGGGGCAACGCGAACGCTATCTGGAAATCGCGGCCGCTCTGAAAGCGGATCTGGAGCAGATCGACGGATTCATTTCGGTTGAGCGGTTCGAAAGCCTGACACGGCCGGGTACGCTGTTGTCGCTCTCGTTCTGGCGGGATGAGGCGGCGGTCAAAGCCTGGCGCACCCTTGAAACCCATCGCACGGCGCAGGCCGAGGGGCGGGCAGGGGTATTTGCCACCTACCGTCTGCGTGTTGCCGAAGTTCTGCGCGATTACGGGATGGATCTGCGGGAACAGGCGCCAGCGGACAGCCATGCCCATCACAACTAGGGTCAAAACCCGTTCATCCGGCCCCACTGGCGCCGTTTTCCCGAAATATCAGCGGTTCGGGGCGCGCCGTCAACAGTGGCTGTTCACAAACGGCCCGCGCTGCTGAGATGCAGGGAAAACAGCGCTGCGGATTTGACGGGTTTTGACCCTATTGCATTCGCAGCGCGCCATCAAGCCGGATCACATCGCCGTTCAGATAGTCGTTTTCGATGATGGTTTTCGCGAGGGCGGCAAATTCCTCCGGGTGACCCAGACGCTTGGGGAATGTCACGTC
>Ga0256841_1000597_pt1 | contig 35839 bp, 42 predicted proteins | sample 356308metaG_FD_185971 | JGI IMG/M metagenome (GOLD analysis project Ga0256841, IMG submission 185971) | Hydrothermal vent microbial communities from Mid Atlantic Ridge, Atlantic Ocean - 356-308 | ecosystem: Environmental > Aquatic > Marine > Hydrothermal vents | place: Atlantic Ocean: Mid... | reverse complement strand
CCATGGACGTGGTGGGGGACGAGGCGGTGACGGTCGTGACCGTCGACGACGCCGCAGGAAGCGACGGGGCCGTCGCCGGGGTACCACCCGCCGTGCACGAGACGGCCAACGCACCGACCGCGACCAACACACCCACGGATCTTCCCCTCACACCCCCACCCTACGCGCGGGAACCCCGCAGAACCAGAGGCACGTCGAAGCCCTCCCGACGCGACCTCGCGCCGCCCAGACGGGCGGGGGTGTCAGGACGCCCGGATCTCGAAACCCCTCAGGGTCGGATCGACGTCGACGGCGGAGGACACCAGCCCGGCGACCTTCGCCGCGGGTGGCCCGACGCCAACGGTCTCCACGAAGCGCTCCACGGCCTCGGGGTCGCCCTGGGCGTAGAACTCGACCCGACCGTCCCGGGTGTTGCGCACCCAACCTGCCACACCGAGCGCTCGCGCCCGATGCAGCACGAACCAACGGAAACCGACCCCCTGGACCTGCCCGGACACGAACCCGTGGATCGCTGCCATCGACATCTTCCGAGCCTAGGGTCGACTCCTTCGGCTAGGCCGCGACCGTCTCCATCCGGCCGGTCCGGACGTCGAAGACGTGACCGCTGATACGCTCCACGGCGGTCAGCATCGGCGATGAGCGGAGCAGGTCGACGCCGCGGGCCACCTCAGCCTCGAGATCGTCGAAACCCATCATCGGCCACGGCGGAGGCATCCCGGCCATGTCCTGCATGTCCCGGCGGAAGGAGGACTCGTCGAAACCGAGCATGCCGCAATCGGTATGCATGACGAGCTGGACCTGGTTCGTCCCGAAACGCATCGTCGAGACCGACAGTGACCGAATCACGTCGTCGGTGACGACGCCGCCGGCGTTGCGGATCACGTGCATGTCCCCGACACCTGCCCGCAGCAGGCGCCATGGATCGACCCGGGCATCCATGCAGGTGACGACCGCCAGGCGTCGCTTCGGCCGCCCATCGAGGGTGCTGCCCAAGCCCAGGCGTGCGGCCCGGATGAGATCACTGCTGGTGGTCACGACCCGAGCCTACCTGCAGGAGTCCGAGACGGTCAGGGGGTAGCGTGAGCGGATGCTCATCAGGTTCGGGATCTCCGGGATGCCACCCTCCGGCGTCGACGACGACACCTTCCTCGACGGGCTGATCGAGCGCGGCCACGACGCCTACGAACTGGCGTTCGTTCATGGTTTCCCATGGAACGAACGCCGATGCCGGACCTTCGGCGAATCCGCCGCGCAGAGGAACATCGCCGTGTCCGTCCATGCCCCCTACTTCGCCGTCCTCACCGTCGACGACGCCGACAAGCGGATGCGGGCCCTCTCGGCGCTCGAGCACACGATGAAGCTCGGGCACGCACTCGGAGCCCACACCGTCGTCGCCCACACCGGCTACGTGAAGGGCCGACCGGCCGAAGAGCTGCACCGACTCGTCACCGACGGACTCGACCGCATCGGCCCCAAGATCCGCACCCTCGGCGTCGCACTCGGGCTCGAGACGACCGGAACCGACCGGGCCTTCGGATCACTTGGCGATATCGCCCTCATCGCCCGCCGCTACACGTTCGTTCGACCCGTCGTCGATTGGGCTCACATCCATGCCAAGTCCCGCGGGGGTCTCGCGACCACAGAGGCGTTCCGGACCGTCATCGCGTTCCTGCGCGAGGAGTTCCCCGGCTGGGCGATCGATCCCCTCCACAGCCAGTTCACCGACAACGTCTTCGGGTCCACGGGCGAGCTTCGCCACGTGGCCTACGGCGAAGGCACGCTCCGCGCCGATCGCCTCGCCGAAGCCGTCGCCGAAGCCGGGCTCCGTACGATCATCATCTCCGAAGCCAAGGACGACTCGAGTCACGACGCCATCCTCGCCGACCTTCGCGCCGGCGAACGCCGGGCACGGACCGAGCCGTCTTCCGGACGTCGGTTGCTGACCAGCGGAGCGGTCGACTTCCCCGACCCGATCCCGGTCCGGGTCGTCGGTGGGCGATTCGTTCCTGCCGGCCTCAGCAGGCCGCTCCGCCTCGGCAACATCGACAAGGTGTTCTGGCCCGACGACGGCTACACGAAGGGCGACCTGATCCAGTACTACGCTTCGATCGGTTCGGTCCTGCTGCCCCATCTGGCCGGGCGCCCGTTGTCGCTCGCCCGGTTCCCCGATGGCATCACCGGCGAGTCCTTCTACGAGAAGCGCTGCCCACCCCACGCGCCGGAGTGGATCGTCACTGCCCCGATGCCGTCGGAACATCGCAGCCAGACCATCGAGTTCTGTACCGCCCCCGACCTCGATGCTCTCCTGTGGCTCGCCAACCTCGGGTGCATCGAGATGCACCCGTGGCTCAGCAGGGTGCAGCACCCCGACGCCCCCGACTTCGCCGTCTTCGACCTCGATCCGCAGGAGGGCGCCGGGTGGGATCAGGTCGTCTACGTCGCCGGTCTCGTCCGGGTGCTCCTCGAGAGGCTCGGCCTCGCTGCCTATCCGAAGACGTCCGGAGCGTCCGGGATCCACATCTATGTTCCCATCGAGCCGGTTCACGACTATGCGACGGTGCGCCGGTTCGTGGAGCGACTGGGCCGGATGATCGTCGAGGCCGACCCGGATAACGCGACGATGGAGTGGGACGTTGCCCGACGTGGTCCCAAGGTGCTCATCGACCACAACCAGAACGCGGCCGGCAAGACGATCGCGTCCGTCTACTCGGTGCGGCCCAGGGAAGGGGCGCCCGTATCGACGCCGATCACATGGGACGAGTTGGGCACCGTGCGCCCGACCGATCTCGACATCGCCACCATCTGGGAGCGGCTTCGTCGCTACGGCGACCTGTTCGAACCCGTGCTTCGAGGAGGCCAGACGCTCGATCGTGCCGCGGCGGCACTGGGATTCTGAGTGGGGGGCTACTCGGCGGTTTCGCCCGGTGTGACGATCTCGAACTCACCGGTTTCGCCGGGCTCCTCGGTGGGAGCGCCCTCGTCCCACTCGTTCCAGTCCTCCCATTCGGACACCTCGTCGAGCGCGGGTTCTTCGGCGACCAGGTCGTTGTCGTCGTCGGGAACGTCGGTGTAGTCGAGGTACTCGATGAGCGGATGGTCGGAGCCGTCGACCAGCGAGAAGGTGAAGAACCCGACCTGGATCCACGGTTTACCCTCCCCGTCGGGGATCCAGGCGACCGCCACCGGCTCGGTTCCCCGGTCGCCGCGGGTGAGCAGCATCCCGGGGTGATTGAGGGTCAGTTCCGTCAACGACGAGATCACCTCGCCTGCCTCGATCGGGCCGCCCAACGACAGTTCGACGTTCGAGGACAGCAACCCGGCGACGCCGTCCCAGTCCTTGGCGTTGACGTACTCGATGAACGCGTGGATGACGTCCTCTTCGGCGGAATCGGGCGCCGTGGCGTCGTCCGGTCCTCGGTCGGTCATCTCCGCTTGCTCCTTGATCGGGGTCGGTGTCGACGGTCCTGGCCGTCCACGCGGAAGGATAGGCGCCTCGGATCAGCAGGAGGTTTCGACGGGTTCGCCCGACGTGCACCAGTCGCTCCACGAACCCGGGTACAGGAAGGGGCGTCCGAGGCCGGCCAGCTCCATGGCCAGGACGTGGTGGCACGACGTGACGCCGCTGCCGCAGTAGACGACGGTGCGGTCACCGGTGGCGACGCCCGCCGCGACGAACCGTGCACGGAGATCGACGGCCGAACGCATGCGGAGGTCGGTGGTCAGGTTGCCGGCATAGGGGACGTTGATCGCTCCCGGGATGTGCCCGGCGATCGGATCGATCGGCTCGACCTCACCCCGGTATCGCTCCCGGGCACGGGCGTCGACCAGAACCATCTCCGAGCGGCGTCGGCGGAGTTCCGCCCGTTCGACCGTACCGGGGAAGCGGTCGGGCAGCGTCTCGGGCCAGTCGACCGGCGCTGGGGTCGGCATCTCGTCGGTGACAGGGAGATCGGCGTGCTGCCATGCCTGCAGTCCTCCATCGAGGAGCGCGGCGGCGACGCCCAGCGCCGACAGCATCCACCAGGCGCGTGCCGCGAACACGCCGCCCCGGTCGTCGTACGCCACCACGTGCCGTCCGGGGCCGATGCCGAGGTCGCTCATGCGGTCCGCGAACGCCCGGGGCGTCGGGAGCGGATGCCGGCCGGGTCCGGTCGGGGCGGTCAGGTCGTCGTCGAGCGAGGCGAACACCGCGGTGGGGATGTGGCCCGCCAGGTACTCTCGATACCCTCGATCCGGATCCTCCAGCCACCATCGGCAGTCGACCACCGCCATGTCCGGGTCACCGATGCGGTCGACGAGTTCGTCGACGGCGACGAGGGACGCGGTCATGCGGCGCCGGCGGCCGGGCGAGGAGCGGGTTCGATGACCGGGATGAGGCCCGCGGGCCGGGATGCCGCCTCCCAGGGTCGGGCGATCACGTGCCACGCCAGCATCGTCGCCGCCAGAGGGACCCCGATGGGTGCGTCGATATCGACCCGGTTGTACGAGATCAACGACCCCGAGATCCGAGCGACCACCTGATCCCCGACGGTGACGTGCCAGCGTCTCGGCATCGGATCGGAGGTGAGGCGATAGTGCCAGGTGGTCGCGGTGAGATCCCAGTGACGGCCCAACCACGACCGGCGAGTGATGCGGGCGATCTCGTCGCCGTCCTCGATCGCCCGGATCAGTCCCCATCCCGTGGGGACCAGACGCCATCGCGTCCCGTCCGCCAGCTCCACGGTCGAGGTGTGGTCGCGGGGATGACGGGTCATCGCGGCGATCGTCCCGTCGGTCGTATCCATCTCCCAACGGTGCGAGAACCACGGGCTCCGTAGGCGGGCAGGGCCCACCACGGTCCGACGGGTCCGGTCATCGTCCATGCGGGTAACGGTAGTGCCCCCGGTGACATCGGAGACGACCCGGTAAGGTCGCCGGGTGAAGCTCCATCTCGTCGACGGCACCTACGAGCTGTTCCGTGCCCACTTCGGGGCGCCCAGCCGAACGGCGCCCGACGGTCGCGAGGTCGGCGCCGTGCACGGCCTCATGTCCAGCATGCTGCGGCTCCTCGCCGAAGATGGCGTCACCCACGTCGCAGCCGCGTTCGATTCGGTCATCGAGTCGTTCCGCAACCGCGTCTTCTCCGGCTACAAGACGAGCGAAGGCATCGATCCCGAACTGCTCGCCCAGTTCCCGCTCGCCGAACGAGCCATGAAGGCGCTCGGGATGACGGTGTGGTCCATGTACGAGTACGAGGCCGACGATGCCCTGGCGACTGCCGCGGTGCGGTGGCATCACGACGTCGAGCAGGTCGTGGTCATGACGCCCGACAAGGACCTGTGTCAGCTCTACGGCCACGACCGTATCGTCGGCTACGACCGACGCAAGGGACGCTTCGTCGACGCCGACGCCGTCGTCGAACGCTTCGGCGTCGCCCCGTCCTCCATCCCCGACTTCCTCGGTCTCGTCGGTGACACCGCCGACGGCATCCCCGGCCTCCCCGGATGGGGCGCCAAGTCGGCCGCCGTCGTCCTGGCCCGGTACCCCCATGTGGAGGACATCCCCGTCGACGTCCATCAGTGGCAGGTCAAGCCCCGCGCCGCCGACAAGCTCTCCGCCACCCTCATCGAACGCATGGGCGACGCGCTGGTGTACCGGTACCTCGCCCAGCTCCGCCTCGACGTGCCTCTCGCCGAGAACCTCGGCGACCTTCGATGGTCCGGTGTGCCGGAGGATCGTTTCGTGGCGTTGTGCGACGAGCTGGGCTTCGGTGGGATCCGCAACAGGGTCCCCCGCTGGTCCGACCGGGGTTTGCCTTGACCCGCGAAAGGCCCCAGACTCGGAACATGGCTGCGATCGAGGTGCGAGGTCTCGTCAAACGCTACGGCGAGCTCCAAGCAGTCGCCGGGATCGACCTGACCGTTCTCGAAGGTGAGGTCTTCGCGCTGCTCGGCCCCAACGGTGCCGGGAAGACCACCACCGTCGAGATCCTCGAGGGGTACCGGGAACGCACCTCGGGTGACGTGTCGGTGCTCGGCTACGACCCGGGAGACGCTCCCCGGGAGTTCCGGGAACGCATCGGCATCGTCCTACAAGAGACCTCCGTGGAACAGGAGCTGACCGTCGCCGAGGCCCTGGACATCTACGGCGCCATCTATCCGCGGCGACGGGCGACCGGCGAGCTGATCGAACTCGTCGGGTTGACCGACAAGCGCGACGAGAGGGTCAAGACGCTCTCGGGGGGTCAACGCCGCCGTCTCGAACTGGCCTTGGGGATCGTCGGCGATCCCGATCTCATCTTCCTCGACGAGCCGACCACCGGCTTCGACCCGTCGGCGCGCCGTCAGGCTTGGACGGTCATCGAGAACCTGAGGAGCCTCGGTAAGACGATCTTGCTCACCACCCACTACATGGACGAGGCTCAGCATCTCTCCGACCGGGTGGCGGTGATCGCTCGCGGGCACATCATCGCGGCGGGAAGCCCCGAGACGATCGGTGGACGGGCCGACGCCAAGACGATGATCCGGTTCAAGGTGGCGGGTGTCGCGCTCGACAGCCTCCCACTCGTTCCCGTGCGGATCGACGAGGGCTACGTCGAGATCGAGAGCGGCGACCCCACTCGCGACCTGTACACCTTGACCCGATGGGCGATGGACAACGAGATCCAGCTCGAGGACCTCGTCGTGAACCGCCCGTCCCTCGAGGACATCTACCTCCAGCTCACCGACGACGAGGTGACCGCATGACCGGCCGTCCATCGCCACTTCGTCTCCTGCGGATCCAGACCGTCTACCAGTCGAAGCTGTTCTGGCGGAACCCGGTCTCGGCGTTCTTCACCCTCGCATTCCCGGTGATGATCTTCGTCGTCTTCTCGCTCGTGTTCGGCAACGAACGGATCCCGTACCTCGACATCACCATCGCCCAGTACTACGCCCCCTCTCTCGCCGTGTTCGCTGCCGTGTCGGCGACCTACACGAACCTGGCGATCACCACGTCGTACCAGCGGGACCTCGGCATCCTCAAGCGCATCCGGGGAACGCCGTTGCCGGCGTGGATCTACATGGGCGGCAAGATCGTCTCGGCCACCTACATCGCGCTCATCGGCATCGTCATCATGGTCGGCGTCGGCGTGGCGTTCTACGGCTTGAACCTGTACGGGCGGACGCTGCCGGCGGCGATCCTCACGTTCCTCGTCGGGTCGTTCACGTTCTCGGCCCTCGGGTTGTTCATCTCGGCGGTGGCCCCGTCGGGTCAGGCCGCCACCGCCGTCGCCAACGCCACCCTGCTGCCGCTGGCGTTCTTCTCGGGCATCTTCATCGTTCCGGCCGAGGACTCCCCGACGTGGCTGCGGCTCGTCGGTGACGTCTTCCCGCTGAAGCACTTCAACGACGCCTTCTTCGCAGCTTTCGACCCCCAGCGCACCGATGCCGCCTTCGAGTGGGGCCACCTCGCCTACATGGTGCTGTGGGGGGTGATCGCCGCCGCCCTGGCGATCCGCTGGTTCACCTGGGAACCGACGGCCGCCGGTTCGACCACCCGACGTCGCCGCGCCTCGCGAGTGTCGGCCTGAACGGCCGCTTCGGCGGCCGCGTCGCCGGGCGCGCCGGGGCTGGCGCGGCGGCGATGCCGTCGCCCTCGGGACCGCTCACAGGTGGGCGAACAGGTGGAACTGCACCATCGCGGTGACCGCCGCCGCCGCGCCGCCGATACCTGCCAACGCCGCGAACGCAGCGATCCGGCTCCTTCTGGCGACCAGCGCGACGGTGCCGGCGATGGCCAGGGCGACGGCGACCATCTTGAGCACGAAGGCCGCTTCATACGATGCGCCGTACAACCGTTCGGCCAGGTCGTTCCATCGGAGGATCCCCGGGTACGTCACGGGCGCGCCGTAGAGGACCAGCGCCCCGCCGGTGCCGACCGTTCCGGCCACGGCGACGGCGGCGATCCAGGACGCGACGCGATCGTCACCGGAGGCGAGGAGGAGCCCCACTCCCAGGACCCAGGCCGCGATCGCGGTCAGGTGCGCCCATCGCCACAGCACCTGGGCGCGGAGGACCTCGGCGGGGCTATCGATGTCGATCACGACGGCGCCGGTCTCCAGGGACGCGGGAGGCGGCGTCGGCGGCGACGCGGCGGGGGCATCGCTGGTGCCGGTCGCGGGTGATCCGGTATCCGGCGACGCGCCGAAGATGGGAGAAGCCTCGACGTCGTGGAGGAGCTCACCGACGGATCCGGGGTCGTGCGAGTCGACCTTGACCTTGGGATGTCCCGCCTCGATCGAGTAGTGAGGCCAAGGGAGGTTCTCGGTGAAGGTCGCGGTGCCGCGTGCGGTCTGGATCGTCACCGTCCACACGTCCGCATCGGGGAACGAGACGTCGGCGACGAACCGTCCGTCACCCACCGGCGCCAGCGGCAGCGGACCGAGCGAGAGACCGGATCGTTCCCCGACTGCCCGGATGGTCGGTGGCCGGGCCAGCGAGGCTGCGACACCGTATCGGACTTCGAGCGGTCGAACCTCGTCACTCACCAAGGCCTCGACCCGGATGGGGACGTCGACGCCGACGTCTGGACCTGCTTCCGAGTCGTCGGTGGCCGACGGAGCGAAGATCGCCGAAGCCCCCTCCACCGTCGCTCCCTCGCGTTCGGGCTGCTCGCTGTCGACCTTCACGGTCACGACTCCCGATCCCGCAGGGACAGGCACGATCTCGTCGAACGTCGCCGACCCCCCGCCCTCATCGTGGTCGAACGTCACGGTGACCCGCCAGAGCCCGTTCGTCGGGTAGACGAGGGTTCCGATGTACACGCCCGGGGCCGTCTCCACCGCCGTCTCCTCGACCTGCCGGCCGCCAGGTCCCACGGCCTCGAGCCGGACGGACGCGCCCTCGGCCGGATCCCCGTCCTCGAATCCGAGAGCGATGCCATAGCCGAATGAGGCGTCCGCGTTCTGGAGGGACTCCACCGCCAGAGTGAACGCCTCGCCGTGGGCATGGCCGGGTGCAGCTCTCACCACGAAAGCCAGGGCGACGATGACGAGGAGCGCGATACGACGCATGATGCCCGGGGAGCGGGTCGGGGAGTCGATGACCTCGACCCCCCGACCCGCGTCGAGGATCAGACCTCGATCTCGACCGGGATCACGGCCACGTCGCCGTCGGCGGTGAGGCCGGGCACGTCGATGGCGTTGTCTGGCGGCATGAACGTGTAGACGCCGTCGCCGTCCATGTCGATGTGCACCATCGGCCACACGGTCGCCGAGCCGTCCAGCGGCGTGTCGAGGGTGACCTCGACGTCGGTGCTGGTGCCGGCGGGGAGCAGGTCGGAGTGGCCGATGACCGGGCCGGGGGCGCCGTCGGCGTCCGCGTGCACGGCGATGAAGCCGGGTGCGGGCAGCTCGACGGAGGCGACCACGATCGTCGTGCCGTCACTCGTCTGCGGGTCGGCCTGGAGGGCCGATGGCCCCCGAGCGGGCGGAACCGTCACCATGATCTTGGTCACGGCCACGTCGCCGTCGGCGGTGAGGCCGGGCACGTCGATGGCGTTGTCTGGCGGCATGAACGTGTAGACGCCGTCGCCGTCCATGTCGACGTGCGCCATGGGATAGACCGGCGCCGATCCCTCGAGCGGCGTGTCGAGGGTGACCTCGACGTCGGTGCTGGTGCCGGCGGGGAGCAGGTCGGAGTGGCCGATGACCGGGCCGGGGGCGCCGTCGGCGTCCGCGTGCACGGCGATGAAGCCGGGTGCGGGCAGCTCGACGGAGGCGACCACGATCGTCGTCCCGTCACTGTCCTGGTCGTCGGCTTGCACCACCGAGGGCGCCCGGGCGGGACCCTCGGGTGCCGCGGTGGTCGTCGGCCCCTGGGTCGTCGTCGGCGCCGGGGCCGACGTGCTCGTCGTGGTGTCGGCGGCACCGCCGCCGGAGCTGCACGCCGCGGCGACGAGACCGACGGCGAGCGCCATGATCGACAATCGCTTCCTCATCATGTGTCCTTCCCTTCGACGGAACGTCCGTCGCCCATCAGGTACGGACAGAACGCGGGTCCGGTTCACGGGTTCGATGGGGAGGTGCGAGTGAACGGCGCCTACGCGTCGGCGGCGACCCCGAGGAGCCGCTCCCTGCGCACCGCCCGGGCCCCCGAGCGGAGCAGGAGGATCGCCACGATCCAGGCGATCGCTCCCACGATGAGCGCCGAGTACGCCGGGCTGTACAGCAGTCCGGAGGCGATCCCGTACGAGGCGATGATCACCGGCAAGGTCACCAGCGTCGACGCCTGCTGGGCTGCGGCCGCCGACCGGACCCGGGCCGACAGGCGCAAGATCACGGCCAGGGCGATGGCGATGAACGGCGGGACGACCCACAGGATCAGGTACCACCATCCCGTTGTCGGGAAGAACCAGCCGCCGAGCTGCCGGCCCACGGTGAGGTTCACGATCAGCGAATAGATCGCGAAGCCGATCGCCGTCGCCAGGTACCCCGGCACCAGGCTGGCGATGAGCTTGCCCATGTAGATCTCCTGCACCGTCAGCGGACTGTGGGCGAGGAACTCGCCGGTGCCGCGTTCGCGCTCGCCGACCATCGTGTTGGCGCCCACCGCCGACGAGATCGTGAGTGGCACGACGATGGCGATGGGAGCCAGGAGGTACACCGCGAACGCGTAGGCGGTCCGGACCGCCGGAGTGTCGCCCGCGATGTTCTCCTGGATCTGCTGCGGCAACGTTCCGATCACGTCGCCGATCTGGGCCATCAGGGGGCTGCGTTCGGTGGCGCCGATCAGCGGCAGCATGATCCCGGGCACGAACACGAAGAACAACCCGGCCAGGATCGCCAGCGGGATGATGTAGTCGCGGCTCTTGAAGAGCCGCTTGAGGTCCGCCGCCGCGACCGCCAGGACCTGATGGCGCCTCATGGCTGGTCCTTGTGGGCGCGCTGCATCCGGAAGTACAGCTCTTCGAGGGTCGGGATCACCCGCTCGACCCGGGTGAGCCGAGCGCCTGCGCCGACCAGCATCGTCACCATGTCCGGCAACCGGGCGAGGTCGTCGAGGGTCACCTGCACCGATCCGTTGCGATGGATCGAGGTGACCCCGTCGAGGTCGGCGAGCAGCTCGAGGACAGACCGATCCTCGGCGTCGAACACCACGATCGGCTCGGGCATGTAGGCGGCGGCGAGCTCGTCGGGGTGGCCCGCGGCTCGTGCCGTGCCGTCGTCCATGAGGACGACCTGATCGGCGATGCCCTCGGCCTCATGCAGCAGATGCGTGCACATCACGATGGTGCGCCCGCGTCCGGCCAGGTCCCGGATGAGGTCGAGGACCGCTCGCGAGGATTCGGGGTCGAGGCCGGCGGTGGGTTCGTCGAGGAGCAGCACGTCGGGGTCGTGGATCACCGACCGGGCGAGCGCCAAGCGGGTCCGCATGCCCGTCGAGTAGCCGCCCACCTCCTGATCGAGGGCATGGTCGATCCCGAAACGCGCCGCGGCGTCTCTGGCGTCTTCGGGTTCGGCTTCGAAGATCTCGGCCGCGAACTCGAGGTTCTCCCATCCGGTGAGCTGGTCGTAGAACGCCGGCTTGGGAGGAACGACCCCGCAACGGGACCGGATCTCCTGGCCCTGCTCGTCGTCGGAGGGATCCAGCCCCAACACCCGCACCGTGCCGGCATCGGCCGTCAATGCCCCGGTGGTGAGCCGAACGGTGGTGGTCTTGCCGGCGCCGTTGGGCCCCAGCAGCACCGTGACCGAGCCCGTCGGAGCCACGAACTCCAGGTCGGACACGGCGCGGACCGCACCGAACAGCTTCGTGACGCGGCGGAACTCGATGGCGGGCACCATGGACTCGTTCATCGGCGTGACCGTACCGAACCTGAACCTCTAGCGCCCGTACCATGGTGTCATGTGCGGAAGGATCGTCCAGGCCCAGCCCCCCGAGGTCTACGCCCAGTACTTCCATGTCGACGTCGTCAAGGCCGAGGCGTTGAAGCCGCGCTGGAACGTCGCCCCCACCACCGACGTGTACGCCGTCGCCGAACACGATCATCAACGCATGCTCGGGACGTTCCGCTGGGGCTTCATCCCTTGGTGGGCCAAGGATCCGAAGATCGGGAACCGGGCCATCAACGCCCGCCTCGAGACCCTCGACACGAAACCCATGTTCCGCGAGTCCTTCGAACATCGCCGATGCCTGATCCCCGCCGACGGCTTCTACGAGTGGCAGAAGCTGGACAAGGGCAAGTTGCCGCACTACGTGCACGCCAAGGACGGCGACCCGTTGCCGCTCGCCGGGTTGTGGTCGTCGTGGAAGGACCCCGAGACCGGAGAGCGGATCCGTTCCTGCACGATCGTCACTGGCGAACCGAACGACCTCGTCGGCAAGCTGCACGACCGGATGCCGGTCATCGTTCCCCAGGACCTGTGGGCCACATGGCTCGATCCGGAGTTCGCCGACACCGCCGCCCTGAGATCGCTGCTGGCGGAACCGTTCCCCGACGACGCCCTCGACGAGTACCCGGTCTCCACCCTCGTCAACAAGGCCACCATCGACACCCCGGACCTGGTGAAACCCCTCGAGTCCGGCGCCGTCGGGGGGGGTTGACACACACACACGTGAGACATTCGGAGTGGAGGATCGGTGATCCGACGCGTGCATGGTGAAGGGAGACATGCATGTGGTCGAAGACCGATTGGAGACGTCGGGTATCGATCGTCGCCGTGGTGGTCGCTCTGTCAGCGTGGCTGGCGGTTGCGCCGGCGTCGGCCGGTCACACGTCCGACAGCTGGTGCACCCCGACGAGCGAGAGCGGGTGCGTGTGGGCGTCGATCTCGGTGGCCGGGGATACGATCACCGCGAAGGGAAGCACGTACAGTTGGTATCTCGGCACCATCCACGTCGAGAAGACGATCTACCAGAACGGAGTGCGCAGGTGGCACGACTCCAATGTCTGCGAGCCGCTCGAATCGAGCTGCCGCGTTCCGACGACGATCATGACCCAGTGCGGTCCAGGAACCTGGCGGAACACGGTGCGGGGTTGGCGACAGGGTGGAAGCCAGGCGGCCACCGTGTCGGTGGCAGATCTCGTGTTCTGATCCGTGTCCGTGGTGGCACGGCCCGTACGGGTCTCCGTTTCCGGTGTGGTTCTCGGCTTGGCGTTGGTGGCGTTGGCGAGCATCGTCGTGGGGATCGGGACTGATCGAGCCATGACCTCCGGTCCGATCCTGCTGAAGTTCCCGCTCACGGGGGTCGAGGTTCCGGTGGAGGACGTCCCGGAACCGGGGACTCGCATCGGAGCGCCCGGTCCACCGCCGGCCGCCCGCCGCCTTCCACCGGCCGCGTTGGAGGTCCCCCTCCTGCAGGGTGCCACGGATGTGGGGCCGGAGCCGGATGGCGTCACGCCATCGATGATGGAAGACGGAACTCCCGGAGTCCTGGTGAGCGCCGGGCAGACCGTCGACGGGTTGGCAGCCGTCCTGTTCGAGACGAGTGACCAGATGGGCCCCGCAGTGTGCCTTCACGTGACTGGACGGATCACCGGCGGAACGTCGTGCGGACCGGGACCGATATCGGATCCGAGAGACGACGATCCGACCGTTCGGGTCGGCGTGAGCGTGTACCGGTGGCGCGACGACCGATCGTCCCCGCCGGTGATCGGAGGCTACGTTGCGACCGGTCCGCTGCCGGTCGGGGCCTCGTTCGTGGAGATGTCGTTCGATGGGGACCTCGTCGCCTGGCAGCGGCCTCGCGGGGGCGTGGCCCTCTTCCCGACGATGGTGCCCGATGGGACGCGGGTGGAGGTGGTCGCCAGGGACCCCGATGGTCACTCGATCGGTGCGACGACGGTGACCATCGCGGGCTCCGGACCTTCCGGCGGCGGTTGGTGAGGCCGCGCTCTACCGGGAGGCGGTCCGAATGCATGCAGGATGCCGGCGTGGAGGGCGCCGATGTCGAGCCCGAGACTGGCGGATGCCTACCCGGATCTGTATCTCGCCTGCCTCGATCAGGCGCTCGATACCGTCGAGGTCAGTGAACCGCTCGCAGGGCGAGGACGGCGAGGGTCAGGATCCAGATGCCGCCGACGAGCACGCGCATGTCGGGTCGGTGGCGGGCGAGGAACATCGCAACGGCCCCGCCGACGAGGGCGAGGGCGACCTCGACGACGACGACACGATCGTCGGAGGGCAACAGCAGATCGAGCATCGTGGAGGCAACGGACCTTCGGACCGGTCCATTCCGACGGCCCGGTGGCGCCTCTGGAGCGCTAGCTTTGCGGTATGCGTGCACTGCGGAAGCCGGCACCGGGACCCGGGTTGGAGATGGTGGAGGTCCCCGTGCCGACGATCGGACCCGACGACGTGCTCGTCGAGGTCCGAGCCACCTCGATCTGCGGCACCGACCTCCACATCTACCGGTGGGATCCGTGGGCCCGCGACCACGTCGTCACCCCCGTCACCGTCGGTCACGAACTGACCGGCGTCGTCGTCGAACGGGGTGCCAACGTCACCGAACCCGACATCGGTTCGCTGATCTCGGCCGAGTCGCACGTCATCTGCCACCGATGCAACTGGTGTAGGACCTGCCAGGGTCACCTCTGTCCGAACACCGAGATCATCGGCGTCCACCGCGACGGAGCGTTCGCCGAGTACGTCGCCATCCCCGCCGAGAACGCCTGGGTCGATCCTCCCGACATGGCCCTGTCGGTGGCATCGCTGCAAGAGAACTTCGGAAACGCGGTCCACGCCGTCAGCGTCCCGGAGGTGTCGGGACGCAAAGTGCTCGTCACCGGTGCCGGGCCCGTCGGGATCATGGCGATCGCCACCGCCAAGGCCCTCGGCGCCCGCGCCGTGTACACCACCGACCTGAGCGAGTACCGCCTCGAGCTCGCCGCCAAGATGGGCGCCGACCTCGCTCTCGATCCCACCAGCGAGGATGCCGAGACGATCATCCGCGACGCGACGGGCGGAGCGGGTGTCGACGTCCTCCTCGAGATGTCCGGCGCCCCCGCCGCGATCGCCATGGGGTTCCGGCTCCTCAAGCCCGGCGGGGAAGTGGCATTGCTCGGTCTGACGTCCAGATCGATCGAGTTCGACCTGGACGACTCGATCATCTTCAAGGGCGCCACCATCCACGGGATCGTCGGTCGCCGCATGTGGGAGACCTGGCTCGAGATGCGTGGCCTCATCCGATCCGGGGCAGTCGACCTGGCGCCGGTCGTCACCCACCGCTTCGCCCTCGACGACTACCACGACGCCTTCGCGCTGATGGAGTCCGGGCGTTGTGGCAAGGTGGTCATGTTCCCTGATCCGTCCGTCGCCGACGGACCGCTCGGGACCGGGCCGTAGACGGACCGTCGAGGAGGAAGGCATGAGCAAGATGGAGTTCCTGGCACGAGAGCTCGAACGTCTGGAAGCCGAAGGCCTCTACAACCGCATCCGCCACATCGACTCCCCGCAGGGCGGGTGGCTCGTCGTCGACGGCGAACGGGTCCTCAACTTCTGCTCCAACAACTACCTGGGTCTCGCCGACGATCCACGGCTCGTGGCCGCAGCCAAGGACGCGCTCGATCGCTACGGCGTCGGTCCCGGAGCGGTCCGCACCATCGCCGGCACGATGACCATCCACGACGAACTGGAGCGGCGTCTGGCCGAGTTCAAAGGCGTGGAGGCGACGATCGCGCTCCAGTCGGGATTCACCGCCAACCTCGCGGTGATCCCCGCCATCACCGGACCCGACGACGTCATCATCTCCGACGAGCTCAACCACGCGTCGATCGTCGACGGCGTGCGCCTCTCGAAGGCCCGTCGGAAGATCTATCCCCACGCCGACGTCGACGGGCTACGGGAGCAGCTCGCCGCCGCCAGGGACGAAGGGGCCGAGCGGATCCTGATCATCACCGACGGCGTCTTCTCGATGGACGGCGACGTCGCCCCGCTCGACGCGATCGTCGACGCCGCCGACGCGTACCAGGCGATGGTGATGGTCGACGACGCCCACGGCGAAGGGGTCCTCGGCCGCGGCGGGCGCGGGATCGTGGACCATTTCGACCTGCACGGTCGGGTCGATGTGGAGGTCGGCACGATGTCGAAAGCGTTCGGGGTGGTCGGCGGGTACGTCGCCGGGTCGAAGGTCCTGGTCGACTGGTTGCAGCAGCGAGGGCGACCGTTCCTGTTCTCGTCCGCGCCGACCCCACCGGACGTCGCGGCCTGCATCGCTGCCGTCGACATCCTCGAAGGCTCCACCGAGCTGGTCGACCGGCTGTGGGCGAACGCCGCCGCGTTCAAGGCGGCGATGGTGGAGGTCGGATTCGACATCGGGCACTCGGAGACCCCCATCACGCCCGTCATGCTCGGCGACGAGAAGGTCGCTCGGGAGTTCTCCCGACGGTTGTTCGACGACGAGGGTGTCTTCGCCCAGGCCATCGCGTATCCGACCGTGCCCCGGGGGAAGGCGCGGATCCGGGTCATGATCTCGGCGGCGCACTCCGACGAGGATCTCGCCTACGGGGCCGAGGCCTTCGCCAGGGTCGGCAAGGCGTTGGGGGTCGTATCGTGACGACGACCGGCGTCGACGGGCTCCGTCGGTCCCGGCTGGCGGCGATCTGGTGGGCGATGCTGGGCACCGTCGGGGTGCTCGTCGCCGTGTACGTCGCGTCGGGCCGGAACGACGGCGAGGTCACCGGTCTCGGCGTGGCGATCATGGCGGCCGTCTCCATCACGGACCTGGCCACCATGGTGTGGTTCCGTCGGCTCGGCGCGGAAGCCGTCGTCGCCGCCGAGTCGAACGAGGAGCTGCGATCGATCTACACCCGCCGCATGGTCCTGTCGTCGGTGTTCGCGTGGTCGCCGGCACTCGTCGGGCTGGCCCTGTCGCTTGCCTTCGCCCATCCGGCGTTCCTGGCGGCTGGCGTCGCGGTGACGATCCCTGCGTTGGTGTACGCGGGGCCGAGACGCGGCGACATCGAGGCCCTCGACGGCCGCCTCATGGCCAACGCCCGCCCCTTCCGTCTGTCGGCAGCTCTCGGCGACTGACCGCTGCGCCGAACCCAGGGTTCGCGGCACCCTCCAGGGGTGTGGCGAACCCAGGGTTGGCGGAACCCTCCAGGGGTGTCCCCAGCCCACGGTTCGTGGTTTCCGCCGAACCCAGGGTTGGGGGCACCCTCCAGGGGTGTGGCGAACCCAGGGTTGGCGGAACCGGGCCTCATCGTCCTCTCATCCGCCGATGGCACAATGGGTCGCATGAGCGCTCGGATCTTGGTCGTCGAGGACGATGCCCGCATCGCGGCATCGGTGCGGCGAGCCCTCACCTACGAGGGCTACGACGTGACGGTGGCCGGCGACGGGCGGGCCGGGCTCGACGCCGCCCGAGCCGACATGCCCGACCTGATCGTCTTGGACCTGATGCTGCCCGAGATCGACGGTCTCGAGGTGTGTCGGCGCATCCGCGCCGCCGGTGACGACGTCGCCATCCTCATGCTCACTGCCAAGACCTCGGTACCCGACCGAGTCGCCGGCCTCGACGTCGGTGCCGACGACTACCTCGTCAAGCCCTTCGCCTACGAGGAGCTCCTCGCCCGGGTACGCACCCTCCTGCGCCGTTCGAGCCAAGAACCCTCCCGCAAGGTGCTGCGCTGCGGCGACCTGCGCGTCGACGTCGACGCCATGGAGGTCCGTCGCGGCGACCGACCCGTCGAACTGACCACCCTGGAGTTCCGTCTCCTCGAGCACTTCGTCCGCAACCAGCGCCTCGTCCGGTCCCGCATCCAGATCCTCGAGGACGTCTGGGGCCTCGACGTCGACACGACCTCCAACGTCGTCGACGTCTACGTCCGGTACCTGCGCCAGAAGCTCGAAGCGGACGGCGAACCGAGACTGATCCACACCGTCCGCGGCGTCGGCTACGTCATGCGGGAACCGTGAAGGTCTCCGTTCGGGTCCGAGCCGCCGTCTACGGCGCGGCGGTGACCTTCGCCACCGTCATCGTCCTCGTCGCGTTGCTCCTTCTCCTCGTCCAGCAGTCCGCCCCCGAGGATCAGGACAGGGCGCTCGACGCGCTGGCGACGGCGACCGTGGCCGACCTGGCCACCACCGCCACCGAAGCGTTGGTTCCCGTCACCCCACCCGTGCTGCTCGACCCCTCCGCCTCCCTCGACCCCTTCGTCGTGATCTTGGACACCGACGGCACCATGCTCTACCGGACCGTCGCCGTCGACGGGGAAGCCCCCGAGATCCCCGCCGAGGTCGTCGACGGCGCGGCCGCCGACGACGGCTACGTCGGCACCGTCGAGTTGGGCGGGACGGCGGTCCGGCTCCGGGCCGTGCCATGGACCCGACACGACGGCATGCCAGGTGGGGTCGTCGTCGTCGGTCAGTCCACCGAAGCCGTCGCCGACACGGTCGCCGGCCTGTCCGCCTTCCTCGCCATCGCCACCGCCTTCGCCCTCGTGTTCGCCTTCGCCGTCGGCTGGATCGTCAGCGGACGAGCGCTGCGGCCGTTGCGGGAGCTGGTGACGACGACCGACGAGATCGGCGGCACCGGAGACCTGAGTCGACGCCTGCCGCCCAACGACACCAGAGACGAGGTGGGACGCCTGACCCGGAGCTTCAACGCCATGCTCGATCGCCTCGAGACCTCCCGCACGGAGCTCGCCGCCGCCCTCGACGCCCAGCGGCGGTTCGTCGCCGACGCCTCCCACGAGCTCCGCAGTCCGTTGACGACGATCCGCTCCAACGCCGGGTTCCTGAGGGAACGCCCGGACGTCTCGGCGACGGACCGGGCCGAATCGCTCGCCGACATCGAGGCCGAAGCCGATCGGATGGCGGACCTCGTCGACGACCTGCTCACCCTCGCCAGGGGCGAGCAGGGGGCGCTGGGCGCCGAGACGACCGTCGATCTGTCGGAGGTCGTCGAGGACGAGGTCCGTCTCCTCGAGCGTGCGAGGGAGGCCCCGGAGCTGAGTGTCGATGGCGTCGCCACCGTGCGCGGCGACGCCGGCATGCTGCGCCGATTGGTGAGGATCCTGCTCGACAACGCCGACAAACACGGCGAGGGCCCCGTGTCCGTACAGCTCGTCGCCGACGACACCTCGGTCACCCTCAGCGTCGCCGACCGGGGCCCAGGCTTCCCCGAAGCGGACCTCGACCGGGTCTTCGACCGCTTCTACCGTGCCGACCCCGCCCGCAGCGGGCCCGGCGCAGGCCTCGGCCTGGCCATCGCCAGATCCATCGCCGTCGCCCACGGAGGATCGATCGGCGCCGCCAACGAACCCGGCGGCGGTGCCCGAGTGACGGCGACGCTTCCGAAGAGCTGACCCGCGCCAGATCTCATCGGGTGCTCATCGAGTCCCCATCGCCCCCTCATCGTGCCGGTCGACCATCGGGGCATGCTCGCGACGCCCACCCTCGCCGCTTCGGTCGCAGCCGTCGACGACCTCGCCGTGGTCGCCGCCGGGCCCGGCCCGGTCGGGTCGCCCCCATCCGGGCAGGACGCAGGCAAGGACGCACGTCGCCGATGATGCGGGTCGGAGGATGCCCGACGGATCCGCCGACCCGTGCCAGACTTGCCGGCATGACCGAATCCACCCTTCCCGTCTGCATCATCGGCGCCGGTTCGTCCGGCATCGTGTCGCTCAAGGTCCTGCGTGCCCACGGCATCGACGTCGACTGCTTCGAGATCGGATCGGACATCGGCGGCAACTGGCGGTACGACAACGACAACGGCCGTTCCGCTGCCTACGCCTCGCTGCACATCGACACGTCGAAGGACCGGATGGCCTTCTCCGACTTCCCGATGCCGAAGCACTGGCCCGCCTATCTGCATCACACCCAGGTGCTCGCCTACTTCGAGCGCTACGTCGAACATTTCGACCTCCGGCCGCACATCACCTTCCGCACCGAGGTCGTGTCGGTCGTCCCGCACGAGGATGGCTGGGAGGTGACCGTCCGGCACCTCGACACCGACGTTGTCGCCACCAAGGTGTACCGGGCCGTTCTCGTCGCCAACGGGCATCACTGGGACGAGCGGTGGCCGGACATCCCCGGCACCTTCACCGGTGACGTCATGCACTCGCATTCGTACCGCACGCCCGACGTCGCGCACGGCAAGCGGGTCGTCGTGTTGGGGGCGGGGAACTCGGCGGCCGACATCGCCTGCGAGGTGTCCTGGCACGCCGACGAAGTGACGATCGCGACTCGCCGCGGGGCCCACATCATCCCCCGCTACCTGCTGGGCCGGCCCACCGACACGTTCACGAACCCGCTCATCTCGAGACTGCCGGTCGAGTGGCAGCGGATCCCCTATCGGGCGTTGCTGTGGATCGCCCGAGGCCGCCAATCCAAGTACGGGTTCCCCGAACCGGCGCATCCCCTCCTCGCCGAGCATCCGACCCTTTCCCAGGACCTCCTCGGCCTGGTCCGCAGCGGCGACATCGCCGTGAAGCCCGCCATCGTCGGCTACGACGGATCCACGGTGCGGTTCGCCGACGACTCGGAGACCGAGGCCGACCTAGTCATCTACGCAACCGGCTACCGCATCTCGTTCCCGTTCCTCCCCGACGAGGTGCTGCGGGTCGAGGACAACCACATCCCGCTCTACCGTAAGGTGGTGCATCCGGACCTGCCGGGCCTGTACTTCATCGGGCTGATCCAGCCCCTCGGAGCGATCATGCCGCTGGCCGAACTCCAGGCAGAATGGGTGGCACGCATCCTGCGGGGCGCGCCGCTGCCGTCGAAGGACGCGATGGCGGCGGTCATCGCCGCCGAGCAGGACGAGATCCGCCGCCGCTACGTGGAGTCCCCCCGTCACACGATCCAGGTCGACTTCTTCCCCTACAAGCACCTCATGCGGGACGAGATCGCCGCCGCCGACGAGGCTCTGCGGCCGTCGCCGGTCCCCGCCGAGGCCCCTCGGGCGTAGGGCCGGGGCTCACCCACCGATGGCGAAACGGACCGACACCGTGACGGTGACAGCCTGCTCACCCGGCTCGATAGGGGTCGCGGCCTGGTCGGCCACCAAGGCCTCGCCGCGTCCGAAGTAGGGGATCGGCGGCACCGACGAGAACGACTCGGTGATCGAGATCGGGGACCCGAGGCTCACCCCCGCCAGGGAAGCGAGCTGCTCGGCCTTCTTCCTCGCGTCGTCGAACGCCTTGGCCCGGGCCGCCTCGACGAGGGCCGAATCGTCATCGATCGAGAACGAGACGCCCTGGACGATCACCTCGTCGCCACCGACCGCGGTGGCGGCGTCGATCACCGATCCGGCGGCGTCGATGTCACGGATCTTGGCGACGACCGTGTTGTTGACCCGATAACCGCGCAGTTCCTGGCCCTCGCCCCGGTAGTCGTACTCGGGGAAGATCGAGTAGTTGGCCGTCTGGATGTCCTTGTCTTCGACCCCGGCGGACTTCAACGCCGAGATCAGGGCGTCGGCCTTGTCGGCGGCGTCGGCCACGGCTCGGTCCACCGAAGGGCGCAGGACCGACACGCCGATCGACACCGTCAACGTGTCGGGGACACCGGTCACCTCGCCGGTTCCCGAGACCGCGATCCCGGTGGCGGTCTGGTCCGTTCCGGCGTTCTGGACGGTCACCGACGGCGTCCCGCAGGCGGCGGCGACCACCGCCAAGGTGACAACGGCAGCGATCAGGATGGGTTTGCGCATGGGATCGTTCTCCTGGCTCGACTCGACCATGAGACGCCCAGACCCGGCGCCGAGGTTCCCTCCGAGGCCTCGAAAGCGCCTCTTCGCGTCCATGTGCGGGTAACTTTGCGGCATTCCCGACGCCAGATCCGATTGGTTTCCGATGTCCGACAGTGCACCGCGGGGTCCACGAACCGTTCCCTGGGGGAAGGTCATCCAGCGGGTCCTCTTGTTGACCCTCGGCTTGGTGGTCTTCAACCTGCTGCTCCCGCAGCTCCTGGGCATGCTGAAACAGGTGCCGGCGTTGGAAACGATCGACTTCCGCTGGTTCGTCGTCATCTTCGCCCTCGAGGCGGGGGCCTTCGTCGCTTTCTGGGAGCTCACCCGGATCGCCGTCCCTGGTGTCTCCTGGTTCGTCGCCGCCACCTCCCAGCTCGCCGCCAACGCCGCCGCCAAGGTCATGCCCGGAGGGGCGATGGTCGGTGGAGCGCTGTACTACCGGATGCTGTCGGTCTCGGGGATCCCACAAGGCCAGGCTGCCGCGGCGCTCGCCGCCACCTCGTTCATCTCGACCCTGGTGCTGCTGTCGCTCCCCGCCGCGGCCATCGTCATCGCCGCCCTGTCGGCGCCGATCCCCCAAGGTCTGCTTCCTGTGGCGCTCATCGGCACGGTGCTGTTCGCGGTGCTGTTCGTCGTCGCCCTCGTGTTGGCCCGGACGGACAAGCCGCTGCTCATGGCGGGTCACCTCATCGAACGCGCCGTCACCTGGGCGGCGCATCGCTTCCACAAGCCGTGGCACGTGTCCACCGGATCGTTCATCCACCGCCGCGACGAGGTCGTCACCGCCCTCGGCGCTCGGTGGCGGAAAGCCGTCGGAGCCGCCGTGCTCAACTGGCTGCTCGATTACCTGGCCCTATTCATGTCGCTGGTCGCCGTCGGCGCCCGACCTCGGGCGAGCCTGGTGCTGCTCGCCTTCGCCAGCGCGGCCGTGCTCGGCATGATCCCGATCACCCCCGGCGGTCTCGGCTTCGTCGAGATCGGTCTCAGCTCGCTCCTCACCCTGTCGGGTATCCCCGCGTCCGATGCCGTCCTGGCCACCTTGGCCTACCGGCTCTTCCAGTTCTGGATGCCGATCCCCGCCGGAGCGGTCGCCTACGCCCTGTTCCGGATGCGCTACGGCAAGGTCAAGGACCTGCCCCAACCGAGCCCGTCGTGACGGTCAGCCGCGTCGCGGCTCCGCACATCCGGTGACCGTCACCGTCGCGGCGGGAAGGAACCGGGGCGTGAACGGTTGGGAGACCGTCACACACACCCGGTTCGGGTCGGCCGTCGCCGTGGCGGTGCGCTCGGGACGGGGCCGGGCTCGGAGGGCGGCGTCGGTGGCGATGCCCACCGCCGCGCTCGTCTCGATCCGCAGGGTGCCCGCATAGGCGGCAGCGGGATCGATCGTCCCGGCCCCGGCCTCCGCCCCTGCATCTGCCGCGAACGCCACCTCCCGATAGGTCGCGGCGAACGTGGCGACATCGGCGGCGAGGGCGGTGACCGTCAAGGCGACGAAGATGAGCACGGCCAGCAACGGAAGCATCGAACCGCGTTCGCTCATGCTCCGCTCCGGTGGCGACCCACCGTCGCCGCGGCGCGGCCGGTCACCGTCATCGAGATCGGGGACCCCTCGGGTCCGATCACGGCCACCTCGATCGACACGGAGACCACCACCGCGTCGAGGCCTCGCCGGACTTCGACCGTCGAGTCGGGAGCCAGGGTGAGTGCCTCGAGCCGGGCAGCGTCGAGCGATCCCGTCCGAGCCGCCCGCTGGGCCGCGTAGCGAGCCGCCTCCGCAGCGGTGGCACCTGCGGCGGACACCCTGCCGACGGCGGTGATCGACTGCACGGCGAGCAGGACCACGGCGAAACCGACCATGACCGTCTCGATGAGTGCCGAGCCGCGGCTCACGGGGGCACCCCGACGGGGACCCGCGAGCGAACGACGATGCGGATCGGTACCACGTCGGGTCCCGGACCGCGCCAGTCGAAGGCGGCCACCGCCTCAGCCGCCGTCGCATCGACTCGCACCGAGGCGACCACATCGCCGGCGCCCGGCAGCGCCGAGGTGAGCTCGGCGGTGAGACGCTCCTGTGCCGCCGCCGGATCCGCGCCCGACCTGGCCGCCCGTCGCGCCGCCGCAGCCGCCGCGGTTGCCGCCACGTCGTGGGCGACGACCACGAAGGCCACCTGCACGATCAGTACCAGCACCACGAACAGCACCAGCATCGCGGCCATGCCCTCCACGAGCACCGACCCGTCCTGCCGGCCGAATCGTGCGGGCATCAAGCGAAGAACGCCGACAACTGCGCGACGACGCTCGCCCACACCTGGGTGGCCGCCGACCGGACCTGAGGGAGCAACGTGGCGATGACCAGCACCGCGATCGTGGCCAGACCGAGCCACTCCACGGTGGTGGCTCCCCGTTCGTCGAACCGCATGTTCACCTCCTCTCCGCGTGCTCGTCGTTCCTCATGGCCCGCCGGCGAGGCTGCGCAACCCCAGCAGCGTCGGGTACAGGAGGAACACCATGGCGATCGGAACCATCAACGCCAGTACCGGCCCGTACGACGCGACGGCTCGGCCGCCGGATTCCGAGCTCATCTCCCTGGCCAGGGACGCCCGGTAGTCGACCGCCAGATCTGCGAGGGCCTCCACCAGCCGACCGCCGGTGACGTGGGCATGCCCGAGGAGGCCGTAGAGCCGGGCCGCCTCCATGTCCGCGGTCGTGCGCGCGGCCCGAGCCAGCGCCTCGGGGGCGCCGGTTCCCGCATCGTGTGCCTCCAGGACCCGGCCGAGCTCGTCGGCTGCCACCCCGGAGGAACGCTCGACGTAGCCTTCGATGGCGGCCATGACCGGCTCACCGGCGAGGATCAGGAGCGCCACCGCGTCGGCGACGACCGGAAGCTCGAAGCGCAGCGCCCGGGCCCGCCGCTCTCGTCTGGTCGTCAGCCACATGGCGAACGCCAGGAACCCGCCGGCTCCACCAAGGATCGTGAGCGGCAGGACCGATCGTCCGGTGCCCGCCACGAACAGGTCACCCTGAGCGGCGAGGGCCCCGATCGCCGCACCGGTCGCGAGCGCGACGGCCCTGCGTGCCGAAAGCTCCCCACGTGACCACGACAGCCCGGCCTGGAGGAGCAGGGGATCGTCGGGATCGGGGTCGGGCTCACGGTCGGGCTGGGCGCGGAGGTAGGGGGCGACCCGATCGGTGAGACGGACGGTTCGGGTCGCGGTCACCAACAGGTAGACGGCGATCCCGGCCACGGCTGCCCACAACCCGCTCATCGGAACACTCGTGTCATCGGAACACTCTGGGCATCGTCGACAGCGCCGCGGCGCGCCGCGACAGCAGGAATCCGGCCCCGGTGGCGACGAAACCGACGGCGATCACCACGGCCCCGGTCGACGTGCGATAGGCGGCAGCCGCCTGGGGGTTCGTCGCCACCGTCAACCCCAGCAGCAACCACGGGGCGATCAACGCCACCGCCGCCGTCATCCGCTGCTCGGTCATCGCTGCATGGTGTGCCTTACGGAGTCGAAGCTCGTCACCGACGGACGCCGCCAAGGCCGTCAGGATCCGCCCCACGGCACGTCCGCCGCTCCGGTGCGCCATCTCGATGGTCGTCAACACCCGATCGGCGGTGGGGTCCGCGAGATCGGATCGCAAGCGGCCGAGGGCGTCGCCGAAGCCGTCACCGAACGCCACGGCCTCTTCGACCTGGGCAGCGGCGTCGGCCAGCGGTCCACCGGCGGTCCTCGCGCCGTGGACGAACGCCGCAGGGAGCGTTTCGCCGGCGGAGATCCGCGATCGCATGTGAGCCAGGACGTCGGGCCACGCATCGGTGACGAGGGCACGTCGTTTCCGGATCCTCGAGGCGTCGATCCCGACGGGCACCATCCCTACCATGGCGCCGACGGCGACGGCTGCCGCGGGCACCTCCAACAGGCCGAGGGCCAGGATCGTCCCGACGGCACCCGTCAGCGTCCCGGCGACCAGCGTGCGAGCTCGCGGCGCGGCCACGGCCATCGGCCCGAAGACCGGAACGCGGCCGGTGACCAGCACCCACACCGAGCCCGCCGCGGCGAGGGCTGCCAGCCCTCTCATCGGACCCACCTCACGTCGGCGAATCGCTCGTCGTCGGGCCTGGCCGCGGTCCATTCCAGGGCCCCGTGGCGGCGGCGGAACAGCGTCTCGACCGTGAAGACCTCACTGTCGAGTTGCGTCTGGACGTAGACGATCTCGTCGACGAAGCGACCTGCCGGGGTCCGCCGCACGAACACGACGAGGTCGGTGACGGAGCTGACCGTGCGGCGGACGAACGGGATCGAGACGTTCTGGCCGGCCAGGACCGAGTACGACACGAGCTTCTCGAGCGCATCGCGCGCCGAGTTGGCGTGCAAGGTGGCCAGCCCCGAGCATCCGGCGTTGAGCGCCATCAGCATGTCGAGGGCCTCCGGGCCCCGCACCTCGCCGATGACGATCCGGTCTGGGCGCTGTCGGAGCGCCTCCCGGACGAGATCCCGCAAAGTGATCTCGGCGCCGCCGTCCAGCCCGGCCTCCCGGGTCTGCATCTGGGTCATGTCGGGCAGGTCGGCCTCGATCTCGAAGACCTCCTCACACGTCACGACCCGACGGTCCGGCGGCACCTCTCGCAGGAGACAGTTGACGAGCGTCGTCTTGCCCGCCCCCGGCGCTCCGGCGACCACCACCGTCGCATCCTGCCGCATGGCGGTGGCGAGCAGATCCGCGGCGCCGGCCGTCGTTGTTCCCCGCGCCACCAGCTCGTCCAGCCCGGAGGCGACCACCACGAACTTGCGGATCTGGATGTTGAGCCGGTCGTGGCGGGTGACCGGTGGCCCGGTGATGTGGACACGCGACCCGTCGGGGAGCTGAGCCGACACGATCGGCGAAGCCAGGTCGAGGCGTCGCCCCGTTCCGGCCAGGAGCTGGTCGGCGATCCGGCGAACCGCCCGGGTGTCGACGACGTGGGGGAGGAGCTCCTTGATGCCGTTGCGGACGACGAAGGTGCGATGGCCGCCGAGGACGATGATCTCCTCGATCTCGGGATCGGCCAGCAGGTCGGCGACGAACCCGTAGCGTTCCGAGGTGATGGTGGTCATGGTGCCACCAACGGGGCGAGGAGGCGGCGGAGCCGTCGGTCAGGGGGAGTGGCCGACAGCGCCGCCGCCCGGACCTGGGGGCGTTCGGGAATGAGGACAGCAGGGTCCAGGCCGAGCCACCGCCGCGACGCGGCGACGGCGTCGGGGACCCCGCGGCGGGGGACGCGATTGACCACCAGCGACGGGGGAGGTCCGGACCAGGCCGCCGCGATCGCGGCCGCGCGGACGATCCCGACCGCCGAGGCGTCGGCGACCAGTACCGCGTCGTCGGCGCGTTTGATGATCGGGTCGTCGGGTGGTGGGAGACCGCGATCGATCACCACCCGCTCGTACCGCTCGGTGGCTGCGTCGAGGACGTCGTCGATCGACGACGGGCGGAGCTCCGGACTCGATGGCCGATGCGAGCCGACGAGCACGTCGAGCTTCCCGACACGGCGGAGCTCGACGCCGTCGATGCGCCCCGAGGCGCGGACCTCATCGGCGGCATCGGTCAGATCCGGGCGGGGAGCAACGCCCAGGCGGATCGCCAAGGCCGGGGCGTCGAGGTCGAGATCGACCAGGAGGGTGCGTTGCGTGCCGGCCGCGACCCAGGCGATCGCCAGTGCCACCTCCGTGCAGCCCGGCGCGCCGCGACCGCCGACCACCGCCATCGTCTTGCCGACCGCCGGACGGTCGGTGGTCGGCCCGTCGGGGGCGACGAAGCGGGCCGCAGCGACGATCGCGGTCACCGGGGCGTCGTCGGGCAAGGTCTCCTCGACGCCCGCGTCGGCGAACATCCGAGCGGCCGGGCGGTCGCCTGCTGCGTAGACCCCGACGATCCCCAGACCGGCACGACGCCATGCCGCCAGTTGGGCAGGCGTCACCCAGGCGACCTCGGCGCCGACCACCACGACGTCGATCTGGTCGGATCGTTCCTCGATCTCCCACGGCTGGTAGGCCCGGAGCACCACCCGAGCCGTGGCGCTCTCTCTGGCGTAGGCGACCAGGCCCGGTTCCCATGCCCGAGCCGACAAGACGGTGGCGATGCGGACCGTCATGGTCCGACCCGCACCAGGTCGATCGTGCCCGCCGCGGCAGCCGACGTCAGGGTGGCGGCCAAGGGGTCGTCGACGGCGACGACGAGATCGACGTGGTCCTCACCGACCGACGATGGCCGGAGCACCGCATCGACGAGGTACACGTCGGTGGCGACCCGGGTCGTCGTCTTCCCTTCGCCGGGTCCGCCCGTGGTCACGTACACGTCGACCAGGTCACCGGGGGAGAGCCGGCCGAGGACCGCGTGGGTCGCCTCCAGCGACAGGGCCATCGTCGACGACGCCGAGACCGTCTCGGGGGGCCGGAGGAGAGAAGGAACGATGGGTTCGCCGGCGTCGACCGGCCGGGCGAGCACCCACTGGGAGAGCTGTCCGATGTCGTCGCCGACCACGAGCCCGGTGGGATCGGCGACCTCGCGCACGCCGACGTCGAGTTCCGCCAGCGGCACGCCGGCGGCGAGATCCGATGTCGCGACGAGCACCGGGACCGTCGGAGCCGGCCGGGTCGCCGTCAGGACGGCCACCGCGGCGAACGCGGCCAGGGCCACCCCGACGAGCGTTCGGCGGTCCACCGACGGGAACTCGAGGCGACGGAGGTCGACGCCGACGGCCATCAGCGCGCCTCCAGCGCGACGATGTGGGCGATGGCGATGAACCGTTCGATGTCGCCGTCGAGGATGACGACATGGTCGACACCGACGGCTTCGACGGTGCCTCGATAGAAGTGTCCGTCGCTGGTGGACACGAGGACCTGTTCGGTGCGGTCGTCGGCGTCGAGGAGTCGATCCCGGAGGGTGCGGCGGCGCTGCGAGGCGGCCAGGGCGGCCTGCTGCTCGGCGTCCAAGGTCTCGTCGAGCCGATCCCGCAGAACCCTCCCGAGGCGTTCCAGATCAGGATGCCTCAACGGATCCATCCCACTTCCCCCTTCTCGTGGAATGGCCTCCCAACCCGTTCTACCCACCTCCAGACAACACGTCGACCCGCGGTCTGACAAGGGGGCCGTGCGGGATTTGTTTCGCGACCCGGAGGGAAGGCGGCGGAGGGAGACGGCCGGGACGGACCGCCAGGTCGTAGGCTCCCGGGTCATGAACACCGCAGCGCTCGAACGGCACCGGAAGGAACGGGACGTGTTCTTCGGTGAGCACTACGCGTCGCCGCTCCCCGAAGCGGACATGGAGCGATTCGACGGTCTGTGGTACTTCGCCCCCGATCCCCGATGGCGGCTCGTCGGATCGTGGGCGCCGGCGCCCGAGGACGCCCGCGTCGACGTGGTCGCCTCGACCGGCACCACCAGCGCTTACCGGCTGGCCGGATGGGTGGAGGTCGACATCGCCGGCGAGTCGTACCGCATGGCGGTTCTCGACGACGGCGACGGGGGCTGGTTCATCCCGTTCCGGGATGCCACCTGCGGGCGGAGCACCTACCCGGGCGGTCGGTACGTTCCGGTCGAGATCGACGGCCGGACGGCCGTCGTCGACTTCAACTACGCCTCGAACCCGTACTGCGCGTACGACGAGGAGTTCTCGTGCCCGCTGCCGCCGCCCGGCAACATGCTGCCCGTTCCCGTCGAGGCCGGCGAGCGGGACTACCGGCCCCCGCGTCGATGATCAGTCGCGGCGGAGCTTGACATCGTGGGGGAGGTCGAGGCGTCCGGTGCGGAACAGCGCGAACGGGCCCGGGTACAGGAAGTTCGACACCCGGGACGTGTAGATGTCGGCGTACCGTTCCACCTGGCGGGCGAAGAGGCTCTTGTCGATCCCGGCTCGCATCAACGGGCCCCACGTCTCGTTGCGGAGTCGTGACGCCTCGATGGCGAGCGGGGCGATCTCGTCGTCGAGGGCGGCGAGCTTGGTGCGGACCCGCTCGAGCTCGGCCTGCGGGTCGGGCACCTGCACCGGCGGCGGCGCATAGCCTTCCCGCCCGCGGAGGGCGGCCAGACGCAACGACGCGACCTGAGCCTCGAGACGCTCCTTGGTCGCCATCATCGTTTCGAGTTGCCGCTGCTTGGGGAGGAACTCGATGAGGGCGGCGATCTCCGACTCCAGCTCCCGGAGGATCAACGCGGTGCGCCAGCGCAGGAGGGCCTTGGAGAAATGGACGTCACCGAAGATGTGGTCCCCCACGTACAGGATCTGGTCGCCCGACAGGCCGAGGCTCTGCTCGACGATGCGGGCGTTGCCGCCGAAGAACACGCTGCCAGGCTCGATGGCCCCGAGATGGGGGCGGAGCAGCGCCCGCTCTTCGTCCACGACCTTGTACAGAGGGTTGTCGCCGGTGAAGAACGCCGGCTTGGAGGCCGACACGATCACGCACGAGAACAGGTCCCGCCAGGTCTGCCCTTCCGGCATGTACCGGTCGAAGGCGTAGGCCATGATCGCGTTGGCGTACTCCCACTCGGAGTTGGTGATGAGCAACAACTGGCGGCCGGCGGCCCGCAGGTCACGGAGGGCGAGGACGAGGTCGGGGTCGAGGTCGATGAACCGCTCCGGTTCGGCGAGGATCTGGCGCTTCAGGATCCCGTCGGCGTGGGACCGGTCGATCGCCTCCCGGACCGTGTGGTACACGTCGCCATGGCCGAGGCCGTGGGGCAGGTCGCCGGCTTCGAGGCGATCGACGTACTGGAGGAACAGGCTCGCCTCCGACAGCGAGAACAGCGTGTTCATGAACTCGAACCGCGGATCGGACAGGTCGACGAAGGTCTCCGCGTAGGCTTCTCGAAGCTCCCCGTAGGTGAGGACGCGGCTCCCGTGGGCGGCCTTGATGACGTAGCCGAAGCGGGTCGCCTTCAACAGGTTGCCGAGCTCGACGTCGATGACGAGCCCGCGGATCACCTGCGACGGGTCGAACTCGACGCCGTCGGTGGGCCAGCCCAGCTCTGCGAGCCGGGCCTTGCCCTGGGCGAAGGCCATCTTCTCCCACTCGACGACGTTGTAGTGGACGAGCGTGTAGTCCATGTCGTAGCCGATCGCCGCGATCGAACGGAGGTTGAGTGTGCGGTTGGCGTAGACGTCGCGGGTGGGGGGAGCGGTGGGGATGGAGAGGTCGGTCATGGCCCCATTCTCGCGGCTCGCCGCGCCCCGGAGTCCCCTCTCGTGGAGGTCAGGGTCGGTGGCCCTCGACGAGGTCGAGCAACTCGGCGGGATCGAGGATCGCGACAGCCGCGACGCGACGTCCGTCCAAGGTGACGGAGATGGCTCCGCCGTCGGGGACCGAGTCCCAGGTCGGCGGCGAAGCGACGGCGTCGAGCGGGAGGCGCTCGGCCGACGAGATGGTCTGGTCGGCGAACCGGTCCTCGAGACCGACGATCGTCTCTGCGGGGATGCCGTCCCCCCACACGACCAGCTCCATCGGGGCGTCGGGTGGGGCCATGCCGCCGACCACGGTGAACCCGATGGGATCGACGGCGTAAGGTCCGATGAACCCGTAGCCGGGGAAGGAGGCGCCGAGGTAGGCGATGCTGCCGACGGCCGTCGGGTCGTAGTCGACGACGATCGTCCAGCGCACCCACCGGTCCGTCCCCAAGGCGGCACGGATCTCGTCGGGGAGTGCCTCGAGCTCCGGTTCGTCGAGGGGGAGCTGGCGTTGGAGGTCGGGTCGGGACAGCCACTCCGAGGGTGACGGTGCGGCGGTCGCCGGCCGGGGCGCCCGTAGCCGCGCGAGGGTGTCCCCGATCGGGATGGTCTCCACCGTCGAGGGGTCGGCGGCGATCGCGCGGCCGTAGGCCTCGAGGTCCTCGGCGAGGGCGACCAGCGCCTCGACCGGGTCGTCGTGGGGCTCGCGGATCGCGGCGAGGTCGTCGTTCAGGCTCGCCGGTGTGCCAGGGACGGGACGCCCGGCGGCGTCCAGGGCCAAGCGGATGTGCCACCGGTGGCCGGCGTCGATCGGGACGTCTTCGATGGCCCACGCGTCGAGCACGACCGTCACCCGGGATCCGGCGGGGAGTTCCACTCCCGGGTCGGTGATCGTCTCGAAGGTCGTTCCCTCGGCGGGGGCTCCCAGGTCGATCTGGTCGGTCGAGCCGCGGATGGGATAGGGCCCGCGCTGGTACCGCACCGACCGGCTCTCCAGCACGAAGGTGCGGGTGCCCTCCACGAGGGGCGGGGCGTCGTCGACGACCTCGGCGTCGACGATGGCCACGATGGATGCCTGATCGAGGGCAGGAGGTCCGAGCGTGTCGTAGACCGTGTACATGCGTTCGAGGCTCCAGCATCCGCCGGCGACCAGGGCGATCCCGGCAACGACGGCCCCGAACACGACCCGGCGGCGCGTCCGGCGCTTCATGTGTTCCCCGCGTAGGCCGCCGCTGGGGATCCAACGATGATGGTGCCTGCAAGTATCGTCGCCACCACCGAACGCAGTCCGAATAGGCCCCGCATAGCACATCAAGGATACGCTATGTGTGTGTGTCAAGAGAGCGCCGTCGTGGCTGCCGATGGGCCCGTATCGGTGTTGGCCGGTGGAACCTGCACGCCGACCGGGCTCACCCCACCCGACGGGACGGGGATCGTCCGGCGGTCACCCTGCGCCGTGGATCCGCGAGGCATGGCCCGTCCATTCGCGTTCCCGCAGCACGTACTTCTGGATCTTGCCCGTGGAGGTCCGAGGCAGGTCGGCCACGAACTCGACGGTGTCGGGCGCCTTGAAGTGGGCGAGGAGCCCGCGGACATGCTCGATGATGTCGGCCTCGGTGGCGGTGGCGCCGTCCTTCAGGATCACGAAGGCCTTCGGTCGCTCGCCCCACTTGTCGTCGGGAACCGCCACCACGCTGCACTCGAGCACCGCCGGGTGCGAGCCGATGGCCTGCTCCACCTCGATCGTCGAGATGTTCTCGCCGCCCGAGATGATGATGTCCTTGGCACGGTCGCGTAGCTCGATGTAGCCGTCGGGATGCCAGACGGCAAGGTCGCCCGAGTGGAACCAGCCGCCCCGGAACGCCTCGGCAGTGGCCTCCGGGTTCTCGTAGTAGCCCTTCATGACGTTGTTGCCGCGCATCACGACCTCCCCCATGGTGGCGCCGTCGCGAGGAACGTCGTTCATCTGCTCGTCGACGACACGGATCGGGTCGGCGTGGATGTAGGCGACGCCCTGGCGGGCGAGGAACCGGGCCCGCTCGGCCGGGGGGGCCCCGGCGACCCACGGTTGGTACTCGCAGACGGTGTGAGGACCGTAGGTCTCGGTCAGGCCGTAGACGTGGACGATCTCGGCGCCCAGCTCCTCGAGGGCGGCGAGGATCTTCGGGTTCGGTGGCGCCGCCGCGGTGGTGACGACGAGAGGTCGTTCGAGACGGTGCGCCTCGGCGGCGGTCGCCAGCATGAGGAGGACGGTGGGTGCCCCGTTGAGATGCGTGACGCCCTCGGCGTCGATCAGCCGCCAGATCTCGGCCGCATCGACCCGCCGGAGGCAGACGTGACGGCCACCGATGGCGGTCACCGCCCAGGTCGTGCACCAGCCGTTGCAGTGGAACATCGGCAGCGTCCACAGGTACACCGAATCGGGCGTGTGACGTGAATGGATGATCTCGGCCAAGGCGTTGAGGTAGGCGCCGCGGTGGGTGTACATGACGCCCTTCGGCCTCCCCGTGGTTCCCGACGTGTAGTTGATCGAGATGGTGCGTTCCTCGTCGTCGACGCGCCACGGCAGGGGGTCGTCCGATCCTCGTTCGAGGAAGGATCCCCAAGAGGTCGCCGGGACGGGGCTGCCGATCCCCAGGTCGTCGACGGCGACGACCTCGGCGACGGTCTCGAACTCGTGGACGATGCCGGCCAAGGGCCCCAGCAGCTCGGTGTCGGCGACGAGCAGCTTCGCTCCGGAGTGATCGCAGATGTAGCGGATCTCGTCGGGCGAGAGGCGGGTGTTGATCGGGACGAGGACCGCCCGCACCAGCGGCACCGCGAAGTGGGCGAACAGCATCTCGGGCACGTTGGGCAGCAGCACCGCCACCCGGTCGCCCTCGCGCACCCCAGAAGCGTTCAACGCGTGGGCGAACCGGGTGACGGTGACCGCCATCTCGGCGTTCGTCATCGATCGGTCGCCGTACGACACGGCGGTCTTGTCGGCGAAGACCTCGGCGGCGCGTTCGAGGAACGCCAGGGGGGTCAGCTCGGTGCGGTACGTCGGCGCGGTCATGGCAGGGGCAGGGTGCCGGTCCACTGGGGAGGGCGCTTCTCGAGGAAGGCGCCCATGCCCTCCTGGGCGTCGGCGGTCGTGGCGTTGGCGGCCATGATCGGCTGGGCGACCTCGTAGGCGGCTGGTTCGGGCAGATCCACCTGAGCGTAGAAGGCCCGCTTCCCGATCGCGATCGTCTCGGGGGACCATTGCAGGATCTTGCCGACGAGCTCCTCGACGGCGTCGTCGAGTCGCTCGGCGGGGACGGCCTGGTTGACGAGTCCCCACTCGACGGCGGTGTAGGCGTCGACGGGCTCTCCGGTCAGGAGCATGTGCATCGCCCGCTTGCGGCCCACCGAGCGGACGATCGGCACCATCGGTGTCGTGCAGAACAGGCCGATCCGCACGCCGGGAGTGGCGAACCAGGCGTCCTCGGAGGCGACGGCGAGATCGCACGAGGCGACCAGTTGACATCCCGCCGCGGTGGCCGGCCCCTGCACCTTGGCGATCACCGGCTGATGGATGCGGTGGATGGTCTCCATGGCCAGCGTGCAGTCGGCGAAGAGCTCGTCGTAGAAGTTGCCGGGTCGGTCGATCATCTCGCCCAGGTCGTGGCCGGCGGAGAAGACCGGCCCTTCGGCCTGGAGGATCACGACGCGGGCCGTGTCGGGAACCGACGTCAAGGCGTGGCGAAGCTCGTTGAGGGTCGCCTGCCCGAGGGCGTTGCGTCGCTGCGGGTTGGCCAGCGTGACCGTCGCGATGTCGCCGTCCACATCCAGACGGACGGTGCCGGATGCCATACGATTCGCCTCCTGATCGCCGACGCGCAGTGTATCGGGCGCGACGCGTCGCCGCGGTAGCCTGGACGACGCCGGCGACGAGGGGAGGACGCCATGACATCGGCCGATCTGCCGAGCATGAACGACGAGACGGTCCGCAGGGTCATCTCTCCGTTGGCGAAGGCCAAGGGATGGATGAAGCTGATGGGGGTCCTGTCGATCATCTACGGGGTGCTGATCGGCATCACGATCATCGGACTGGTCGTCGCCTGGCTGCCGATCTGGGTCGGTGTGCTGCTCTGGCAGTCGGCGGACAAGGCCGAACTGGCCGCCGAGTCGGGCAACGAGACGGACGCGGTCGAGGCGACGAGCAAGCTCAAGACGATCTTCACGATCTACGGCGTATTGACGCTCGTCGGCATCGTGATATCGGTGCTCTACGCGATCGCCATCGTCGTGCTGATCTCGTCGGGCCGGTTCGACGTCCAGAGCCTCGGCAGCCTGCTCACTTCACGGTGATCACGGTGGCGTCGGCCACCTGCGCCACCTTGTGCGAGACGCTTCCCAGCAGGAGCCCTTTCAGGTCACCCAACCCTCGTCGGCCCATGACGATGACATCGGCGCCGATCTCGGTCGCCACGTCGGTGATGGTGCGAGCCGGCGACCCGACCTCGACGCGGGTGTCGACGTCGGCGGCGCCGGCCGCCTCGGCACGGCGCTTGGCGGCTTCGACGAGTTCCTCGCCGGCCTCCTCGAGAGCCCCGCGAGCGTTCAGCCAGATCTGCTCCAGCTCCGCGTAGGTGCCCATCACCATCGGCACCGGCGACGTCGTCGACACCACGTTGAGGATCGTCAAGGGTACGGAGAAGCACGTCGTCAACTCCGCCGCGAAGTCGACGGCTCGCTCCGCATGGTCCGAACCGTCGACCGCCACCAGGATGCGCGCAACCATGTCGTCCTCTCCTTGTCCGCCACCAGTGTGCCACGGTCGTCGCCCGGGCGGGAAGGGTCCTTCGGCCGCGGTGCGCCGGCGTGCCTTCTGGTAGCCTGCGGTTCGCCATCGACGTCCTGCGGGAGAGCCGGTCGTCCGGCGCCGAAGGAGCAAGCGACCCCCGGGAAACTCTCAGGCACCAGGACCGCAGGGACGAGGCGAATCTGGA
>Ga0256841_1000596_pt1 | contig 35860 bp, 39 predicted proteins | sample 356308metaG_FD_185971 | JGI IMG/M metagenome (GOLD analysis project Ga0256841, IMG submission 185971) | Hydrothermal vent microbial communities from Mid Atlantic Ridge, Atlantic Ocean - 356-308 | ecosystem: Environmental > Aquatic > Marine > Hydrothermal vents | place: Atlantic Ocean: Mid... | reverse complement strand
ATTTCACCTCCAATCATTCATGAACCGGCCTCGTATGCTATGCTAGCGGCACCATCCATGTAAGAACGCACATCGATGTCACCCAGGCACATGGAGGATACCGCCGGCCATGCGGCATGAACGCTACGACTGCAATTTCGGCTGCCCCGTCGAGGCCGCTCTGGAAGCGCTGGGCGGCAAATGGAAAGGGCTAGTCCTGTTCCATCTGAAAGACGGCAAACGGCGCTTCAACGAATTACGCCGCCTGATCCCGGACGTCACACAACGGACCCTGACGAGGCAACTTCGGGAACTCGAGCGGGACCGGATTGTGGCTCGCACCGTCTATCCCGAAGTGCCACCACGGGTGGAATACGTACTCACCGATTTCGGGAAAACGCTGATCCCGATTCTGGAAGCGCTGTACGTATGGGGTAAAGAATATATCGATCAATTCTCTGAGGTGCGGTCGTCCAACGTCGAAAGTAATCAGGGGGTGGCGGTTTCAGCGATGAAGAAGCTGCTGACTGATTAACTTGCGCCGCTCCTCCCACGCCCCCCCGGCGGATCCACCGCCAGTTCGAACAGAGTGACATCATCCGGCAGCGTGTCGTCGAGGACGGCGGCCACAATATCCGGCGCCATGCAGGTCAGGTTGATCATGCGGCTCACGTAGCTGTTGTCAACGCCTTCCTTGTCGGCGATCTCCCGGAGTGTGCCCGCCTTGCCGGACGCCAGCATGGCCAGCCAGCGGAGCCTGCGGGCCAGCGCCAACGGCATGGGGGTGAGCGCATCGTCCCAGGGACGTTTCGGAGCGATCGTTTCGCGTTGCGCAGTGTTACCAGCTTGCGCCGACCGTAGCGGTTCTTGGTGTTGTAGGGAGACATGGCCCGCCCGTCGCTGCCGAACACCAGCCCCTTGAGCAGGAACGGCACCTTGCCGCGGATGGCATTGGCCCGCTTGCGCCAGTTGGTTTCGAGGATGACCAGGACATGGTCCCAGAGCGCCTTGTCAATGATGGACGGGTGCTCGCCCTTGTACCACCGCTCCTTGTGCTTGACCTAGCCCAGGTAGACGCAGTTATTGAGCATTTTCCAGATCAGGCTCTTGTCGATGGGCTTACCCTCCCGCCGCCGGCCGCTCTGGGTGACCCCGGATTTGGAGGTGACGCCGTCCAGCCGCAGTTCCTTCACCAGCCGGGTTGCGGAACCCAGCTGGACGAAGCGGCGGAAGATGTGCCGGACGGTCCTGGCCTCGCGCTCGTTGACCACCAAGCGCCGGTCCTGCACGTCGTAGCCAAGGGGCGGGATGCCGCCCATCCACAGCCCTCTTCTTGCTGATGGCGATCTTGCCGCGGATCCGCTCCCTCGTCACATCCACCAATACCCCAAGGCCAACCCGGGCGGGTTGGCCTTTTTCATTCCCGGCAACGTCGCGGAGAGGCCGGCACAGTTTTATTGTTGCAGCAAGCGACGCGCCAGCAGCGTCTGCATGTCTCTGCGACCGTCGGCAATCAGGTAAACGTAGATCTTCTCGCCCATGATTCGATAGATGATTCGATAGGGCTTGAAGAAGACCTCACGATATTCCCTGATGCCAAGCGGGGAAAGTTCCGGTGGCAGATTTCCCCGTTCGGGAAAATTGCTCAGGCCGAGAATCACCGACTCGATCCGGCCCAGAACATATTCGGCCTTTTCCGACCCATCGTGATACGTGATGTAGTCATACAGCGCTTCGAGGTCATGCAGCGCGTCCTCGGTGAGCAGGATCTGAAAGGTCATGAACCTTCATGTTGTCGCTTGCGGACGCGGCGGAAGGCTTCCACGGCGGGCGTAACGCGGCCTGCGTCGATTTGCTGGGTGCCCAGCGCCAGAATCTTGAGGAGGGCCAGGGTTTCCTGGGTCTGTTCATAGCTCTCGACATCCTGGACCACGAGCCGGGCTTCACCATTCTGGGTGATGATCATGGGCTCTCTTCGCTCGGTCAGCTCCCGCACCACGTCTGCTGCATGCGCCTTGAGGTAACTGATGGGTTTGATTCGATCCGAATATTTCATTGTGGCCCCGCTTTCGCTTCAATGAGACTGAATATAGACCAAATATAGACCTCCGCCAATCCCCTGCAACTTGTGTCGTAGAAGCCCTTCTCCCACCTGTTTATACTCAGTCCAGTTTCTCAGCGGTATTCCGTCCATGCGCTCCCCTGCCCTGCATCTCCCCCTCGAAGACGACTATGCCCGCAAGCTGGAAGGCTTTCATGTGCCTTGGAAAGGGGACGAGGTGCCTGCGCCGCGGATCCTGCTGTTCAACGCGGAACTGGCGGGGGAACTGGGGCTGCCGGGCGAGCTGGAGTCGAGCGAGGGGGCGCAGCTTCTTTGTGGCGCGAGCGTGCCGGCCGGGGCGCGACCGGTGGCGATGGCCTACGCCGGGCACCAGTTCGGGCAGTTCGCGCCGCAACTGGGCGACGGGCGGGCCCTGTTGCTGGGCGAGATCCGCGATCCCGCCGGCAAGTTGCGCGATCTGCATCTGAAAGGCTCGGGGCCGACGCCCTTCTCGCGGGGCGGGGATGGCAAGGCGGCTCTGGGCCCGGTGCTGCGGGAATACCTGATGGGCGAGGCGATGCACGCGCTGGGGATCCCCACCACACGGGCCCTGGCGGCGGTGCTCACGGGCGAGCCGGTGTACCGGGAATCCCCCCAGCCCGGCGCGGTGCTGGCCCGGGTGGCGGCGAGCCACCTGCGGGTGGGCAGCCTCGAATTCGCCGCGGCGCGCGGTCGGGTGGCCGATCTGCGGCGGCTGGCCGATTACGCCATCAGCCGCCACGATCCGGATCTGGCCGACCGCCCGGACAGGTACCTGGCCTTTCTCGAGCAGGTGGCCGAGCGGCAGGCGCAACTCGTGGCCCGCTGGATGCACGTGGGTTTCGTGCATGGCGTGATGAACACGGACAACGTGACGATCTCGGGCGAGACCATCGACTATGGCCCCTGCGCCTTCGTCGACCGCTACGTGCCGGACACCGTGTTCAGCTCCATCGATCGGGACGGTCGCTATGCGTTCGACAATCAGCCCGCCATTCTGGTCTGGAACCTCGCCCGCCTGGCCGAAGCGCTGTTGCCGCTGATCGACGAGGACTCCCGGCGGGCCGTGGAGCAGGCCAGCGAGGTGATCCGGGCCGTGCCGGAACGCTATCGCCACCACTGGCTCGCCGGCATGCGGCAGAAACTCGGGCTGACGACGGCGGAAGACGAAGACGCGGCGCTGATCGACGATCTGCTGGAATGCATGCACCGCGGTGAGGCGGATTACACGCTCGCCTTCCGGCACCTGTCGGCGGTGTTGCGGGGCGAGAACGGCCCGTTTCTGGATCTGTTCACCTCCCCTCGGCAAGCCCGTAACTGGCTCGAAGGCTGGCAGGCGCGGCTGGCCCGGGAGCCGCAGGCGGCCGAGGCGCGGGCCGCCACGATGGATCGGGTCAACCCCCTGTACATTCCGCGCAACCACCTGGTGGAAGCGGCATTGTCGGCGGCCCTGGAAGGGGATCTGGCGCCGTTCCGGCGTCTTCTTGCCGTCGTCCGCCAGCCCTTCACCGTGCAGCCGGAGGCGGACGCCCATGCCAGTCCCCCGCCGGACGATTTCGGCCCCTTCGTGACCTATTGCGGAACCTGATTACTAATCCCAACGGTAACAAAGCCTCATTCAGAGCGAACCTGATGCGCCGGATCAAGGCGCGGTCCGCAGGGAATGGCTAGCCCTTGGCAAGGACCGCAACGCCGAGCCGGCGCATCAGGTTCGCTCCCTTCGGGCGGGCCTCTGGATGGCCATTCGCGGCGTTGCCGCGGCTTGACAGGGAATGACCCTGCCGACGCCACGGCGCCTTGCGCCTGACCATCCAGAGACCCGCTGAATGAGGCTTTGTTACCGTTGGGATTAGTAACATTCAACCGTTCATTCCGCCTGCCTCCGGCCCGGCCTGTGGCGAGTCGAGTTCGGCTCCCAGCAGCGCCATCACCTGCCGCCAGCCGGCTTCCGCGGCGGGACCGGCCTTCTGGAAGACCTGCCGGATCTGCTTGCGCTGGATGCCGGTGAGTTCGGTCTCCAGGCGCTGACCGGCAGGAGTCAGGGTGAGTCGCTTGATGCGCCGATCCTGCGCATCCTGCCGCACCGCCACATAACCGTCATCCATCAGGCGCCGCAGCGGACGGTGCAGATACTGCTTGCTGATCCGCATGATGCCCAGCAGTTGGTTGATGCTGCAGCCTGGATGGCGGGCGATGAAATACAGAATCCGGTGATGGACCCGCGACAGCCCCAGGGCCTTCAGCCGCGCATCGGGGATGGCCGTGATCGCACGGAAACCGAAATGCAGGGCTTCGAGGGCCGCGTTCAGATCCGCTTCGTCGGCAGAGGATTTTTGGTCAACCATATTGACATGATAACCGATTTGCCGCACCCTCATACAGGTCAACCTAATTGACCTGTATGAGGCACGCCCATGGTCCAACCCGTCTGCTGGATCGATGACGAAATCCGCCCCCTCGACGCGGCCCGCATTCCCGTCCGCGACCACGGCCTGCTCTACGGCGACGGCGTCTTCGAGGGCATCCGGTTCTATCATGGCCGGCCTTTCCGTCTCGCTGCCCATCTGCAGCGGCTGCAGGATTCGGCCCGGGCCATCGCCCTGCCCCTTCCCCGTGCGCCGGACGAACTGGCCGGCATCGTGCTGCGGGTCGTGACGGCCTTCGGCGCGCCCGATGGCTACCTGCGCCTGATCGTGACCCGGGGCGACGGCCCGCTGGGCATCGATCCCGGGCCCTGCGGCACGCCGCGTCTGCTGGTGATGGCCGACGAACTGAACATGGTCACCGCGCAGCAGCGCAGCAGGGGGGTTTCGCTGATCATCGCTGCGACCCGGCGGCTGTCCGCCGACGGGCTGGATCCCCGCATCAAGAGCCTGAACTACCTCAATTCCATCCTCGCCCGGCTGGAGGCCAGCCGGGCCGGGGCCGACGAGGCCATCCTGCTCAATCGCGAGGGCCGCCTCACGGAAGGGACGGCCGACAACCTCTTCCTGGTGCGTAACGACGTGCTGCTGACGCCACCCGCGACGGAAGGGGCGCTGGCCGGCATCACCCGGGAACTGATCCTGTCGCTGGCGGCGGAACAGGGCATCCCGGCCCGGGAACAGCCGCTTGGCCCCTACGATCTGCATACCGCCGAGGAAGCCTTTCTGACCGGAACCGGCGCCGAACTGATCCCGGTACGCGAAGTGGACGGCCGGCGCCTGCCGGCCTGCCCCGGCCCGGTCCACGCCGCCTGTGAAGCGGCATTTCGGGAAGTCATCCAGCGGGAATGCGCAGTGCCCCGCCCTGCCTGATGACCGTTGCGCAGGACACGCGCCGCAGCCGACAGCGCCTGGCAATTGGGGGCATCGCCGATCACGAATCGAGACAAAGTGTCCGCTGCCTTCGTGCCGAGAGGCGGTGCGCTGCATCGCGAGCGCACCCTGCGGCCGAGGCGAAGTGTCACGAATGGATGGGAGGCTCAGTAGTGCGGGGGCGGCTCGTCCACCGGCGCGACGGCCGCACGGGCGATGGCCCGGGCCAGCTGCTGCTCGAGCCGCGCCACGGCCGCCTGCAGTTCGGCGATCCGCTGCTGCTGGGTGGCCAGCTCGGCATTGAGGGATTCCAGGGTGCTGTCCTGGAAAGCAAGGCGGCTTTCCAGTTCTTCCAGACGTTGTTCAACTGGGGACATGACGGACTCCCGACGTACACGGCAGACGATTCTCGCTCATTTTTCCCCGGTTCGCACCGTCGTCCGGGAAAGCGTCGACCAGAACCGATTGAACCGTCCCCGTTTCAGTGGGCCTGCACGAAGGCGGCCAGGTCATCGGCGCTCAGCGGTCTGGCGAGCCAGTAACCCTGAAAGCGGTCACAACCCAGGGCCTTTAGGCGGTTGAACTGGCTCTCTGTCTCCACGCCTTCCGCCACGACCGCGTAGCCCAGGGAATGAGCCATGTCGATCATGGCGCGCACGATGGCCAGGTGGGAGCTGCCCTCTTCCATGCGGTCGATGAAGCTGCGATCGATCTTGAAGACATCGATGGGAAAGGCATGCAGGCGAGAGAGAGAGGAGTAGCCGGTGCCGAAATCGTCGATGGCGATGTGAAAACCGTGGTCCGACAGCGCCGTGAGCTGGCTGCGGATCCGGCCGAACCCCCGCACCAGCGCCGTTTCGGTGATTTCTACCTCGAGGGCGGAAGGCGGCAGATCAAGCTGGCGGCAGATGGCCGCAAAACCGTCGCTCACGTCGCAGCCGATCATCTGGGCGGGCGAAAGGTTGATGGACAGCCGGAAACCGTCGCTGCTCACCATCGCACCGTGGCGCCAGGCTGCCAGTTGCGCGGCACCCTGTTCGACCACCCAGCGCCCGATGTCGACGATGGCGCCGCTCTCCTCGGCCTGGGGAATGAACCGATCAGGGGGGATCGCGCCCCGTTCCGGGCTGTTCCAGCGGACCAGCACTTCGGCGCCAACCACCCGGCCGTGCGCATCGACCTGGGGCTGATAGGCCAGATCCAGCTCACCCCGCGCCACCACGTGGCGCACGTTGAGCATTACGAAGTTGTCGAATTCCGACTGCCGGCCCAGCTCCGCGTCGAAAACCCGGTATCCTCCCCGGCTGTCACGCTTGGCCTGGCGCAACGCCTGGAGCGCGCGCTTGAGCAGTTCCCCCGGGGCATCATCGCCAGCGGCGATCGCTGCCCCCAGCGTGGCACTCATGTTCAGGGCCTGCTGACCATGGCCAAAGTCCTCGCGGAAGGCGTGGCCGATGGTGTCGATCAGGGCCTGGCAGTGTTCCACAAGCCCTTCGCGATCGGCCGGGCGCACGGCGATCAGGAACTGGTCGGGATTGTCGCGTGCCAGGAGACCATCGGCCACCAGCGACTCGAGGCGGCGGGCCGTTTCGCGGAGCATGGCATCGCCCACCGCATGGCCGAGGCCATCGTTCACCTCGTGGAAACAGTCGAGGTCCAGCACCAGCACGATGACGCCGCTCTGCTCTGACAGCAGTCGTGACAGCTCCTCGAGGAAACGGTTGCGGTTCGGCAGACCCGTGAGACTGTCGAAATAGGCCAGGCGGCGGATGTGTTCCTCTGCACGCCGGATCTCGGTCAGATCGACGAACATGGCCGCATAGCGCTCGGGCTCGCCACGGGCGTTGCGCAGGGCCACGATGTTCAGCCACTCGGGGTAGATCTCCCCCGACTTGCGGCGATTCCAGATTTCTCCCTGCCACTGGCCATGGCGCTGGATGGCCCGCCACATGCGCCGGTAGAAGGGGCGATCGTGCCGGCCGGAGGAGAGCAGCCGGGGCGTCTTGCCGCGGATCTCCTCGAGGCGGTAACCGGTGGTCCGTTCGAAGGCCGGATTGACCCATTGGATGCGCTGTGCGCGATCGGCAATCATCACGCCGTGGCTGCTCTGCTCCACCACCATGTCCATCAGCGCCTTGTCACGGCGAAGCTGCATGGTCTGGATGACCACCGCCATGGTGGCAGCGAAATCGCGCAGGGTCTCGGTTTCCTCTTCACAGGCGCGGTGCCCGGCCGGCACATAGAGCGTCAGCACGCCGAGCAGCCGCTCCCCGGCCTTGATGGGCACCACGTAATGGCCGTGATCGGCCATTCCCGGGTAGGTGATGTCATGGCGGTGATCGACGCAGCCCGCGTGCAGCAACTCGCCGATTTCGGCCACTCGCCCGCAAAGACAGTGACCGGGCGTTATCCGCTTGCAGGTCCCCTGGATGCGGGGCGGAAAGTTGATGTGGGTGAGCAGCTCCAGGGAACCATCCTCGCCATCGGCAAGGAAGATCCCGCCGGCATCGGCATGCAACCAGGGCAGACGCACGAGCGTGCGCAGGATCCTGGCTAGCAGCCGGCGCAACGGCTCCACTTCCGCCTGCGCCATGAAGCGAATGGGCACCCCGTGCCCCTTGTCGACGAACTGATCCATCTGGCTCCCGAAGCTCTTCCGCCGGCGCGACGCACAGCGGCGCTCGCGGGCGGTTCATTGTCTTTTTAGCGGTCAACGCAACCGGATCTTTACCGCATTTGCCCCCCGCCGCCACTGCGCACGAATGACCACCCAAAGGGGTAAAGGTTTTGTGAAACGGGACGCCAAGAATGGCAGACGCAGCACTTCCGTCTCCGGCGGCAAGGCTGACGGATCTGCCTGTGCCATTCAGCCCACATGAGGTACAACAAGAATGAAGAAGAACTACCCCGTCACCAACCACGAACAACCCGTGGCGGAAGATGCCAATATCCTCACCACTACCAATCCCAAGGGCATCATCACCGATGCCAATGACGAGTTCGTGGCCATCAGCGGTTTCACCCGGGAAGAACTGCTGGGCAAGAGCCACAACATCGTGCGCCATCCCGACATGCCGCCGACGGCCTTCGCCGATCTCTGGGCCACCATCAAGAGCGGCCAGTCGTGGATGGGCATCGTCAAGAACCGCTGCAAGAACGGCGATCACTACTGGGTGAATGCCTATGTTACTCCCATCATGCAAGACGGTAAAATCGTCGAATTCCAGTCGGTGCGGCGCAAGGCCCACCCCGAGGACATCGCCCGCGCCGAGAAACTATATGCCCGGCTCAATGCGGGCAAACCGCCCCGCTGGCTGAAACGCCGGCCGATGCGCTTCCAGGTCAAGCTGGCGCTGGCCTTCGCCGGCGTGGCCCTGGCCACTGCCGCCGTGCCCCTGGCCATGGGCGCGATTTCACCCATGCAGGCCCTGCTGGCCCTGTTGCCGGCCGCGGTCATCGTGCCGGCGTTCATGTGGCGGGAGGTGAAGCCCATCTGCTGCAGCATCGCCAAGGCGCGCAAGATTTTCAACAACCCCATCGCCCGCCATGTGTTCACCGGCCGCAACGACGAAACGGGCACCCTGCTGCTGGCCCTGCGCTACCTGGAAGCGGAAACCGCGGGCATCGTGGGCCGCATCAACCAGGCATCCAGCAACATCGTCCAGCAGGCCGGCAGGGTGAACGAGGCGCTGGACGACAACCGCCAGACCATCGATCAGCAGCATCAGGAAACGGATCAGGTGGCCACGGCGGTCACCGAGATGTCGGCCAGCATCCAGGAAGTGGCCAACAACACTTCGCTGTCGGCCGAATCGGCCACCCGGGCCAACGAGGAAGTGGGCCACAGCCGCGAGGTCGTGGACCGCACCATGGAGGCCATCCAGAGCCTGGCCGGCGACATCGAGCAGGCCAGCCAGGTGATCGCACAGCTGAGCCAGGACAGCGAGCAGATCAGTTCGGTGGTGAGCGTGATCAGCGAGATCGCCGAGCAGACCAACCTGCTGGCCCTGAACGCGGCCATCGAGGCCGCCCGGGCCGGCGAACAGGGCCGCGGCTTCGCCGTGGTGGCCGACGAGGTGCGTACCCTGGCCAACCGCACCCACGATTCCACCCGCGAGATCCACGAGATGATCGAGCAGCTACAGACCGGTTCCCGCCGTGCCGTGGACGTGATGGAGCAGAGCCGCCAGCAGGCCGAGCAGAGCGTCTCCGCCGGCCGGGAAGCGGTGGCATCGCTCAATGCCATCGCCGAGGCCGTTGGCGTGATCAACGACATGAGCGCCCAGATCGCCGCGGCCCTTGACGAGCAGAATGCCGTGGCCCAGGAAGTGACCGAGAACATCGTCACCATCAAGCAGACCTCGGAAACCAGCGTTGACCGGATTCAGATCAGCGAGGCGGCCAGCGCGCAGATGGCCGAGGATGCCCAGGCCATGAAACGCCTGGCCCAGCAGTTCTGGGAGACGCGCCGGCCCTGATTCCCGCCGGGCAATCAGGCCAGGCGATTGATGTAGCGCAGCTTCTCGGCCTGGCCGAAGGCGTGGAAACGGCGCAGCTCGGCCTGCAGCGCCCGACCGTTCCAGGCCCACTGGTAGCGGCTCTGCAGGCGCCGACAGTAGCGGCGCGCATAGGCATTGGCCGTGACATACCGGGTTCGCTCGTCGGCCGCGAGATCGGCGCGGTAGCGCACCGCCTCGAACAGCCAGCGCGGCAACCAGGCCGGCAGGGTACCCTGGCGCTGGGCCCGCAGCAGGTAGCCGAGCACCGCATACTTGTCGATTTCCGCCTGCAGCTCCAGCTCCAGCCGGGTGACGCGGCGTTCGGCGCGGGCCCGGCTGAGCAGATACAGGAAATGGCTCACCCCCTCGAGCACGGTGCAAAAGGCGTTCACGTCCCGGCCTTCGAGGCGTTCCAGGGGCCGGCCACGATCCACGCGCGCGAGCAGTTCCGGCGCGAGGTAGAGACTCAGTTCCAGCGTGTCGTCTTCTTCATGCACCAGCAACTCTTCCGGCGCCTCGCTGGGCCCGCCGCGCAAAATGTGCGCCAGGCGGGCATCGCTGATCACGTAGTCGTCGATGGATTCCTCCACCTCGACACCATAGAGACGTTGCAGGAGTTGTTGAAGCAGGGACAACAGGGAAGGCATGATGCATCAAACGGCCTGGCACACTCCTTCAGCATAGCCCGGATAGCGCCCCGGATCGAGGCGCAGCCACCCGGGCCGTCTGCTGCCAATGGACAGTGCACACCGGATTCGCTATGGTCGATGGCGATGACTCACTGTCCAGGAATCGCGAAGCCATGACCGATCCCCTTCCCCTGCCGAGCCGCGCCGGCGTGCTGGTGCAGGGCGCCGCCCTGGTAGTCATCATCGCCGGCCTCAAGCATGCCGCGCCGGTGCTGGTCCCCTTCCTGCTGGCCGTGTTCGCGGCCTTCGTGGCCATGCCCCCGCTGTTGTGGCTGCAAAAACGCGGCCTGCCCTATTGGGCCGCACTCACCGTCATCATCCTCGTGGGCCTGCTGCTGGATGTGCTGCTGGTGGCGGTGCTCGGGGCCTCCATCACCGATTTTACCCGCAGCTATCCCCACTACAACCAGCGCCTGCACGAGAGTCTGGCCGGACTGCAGGCCTGGCTGGGCGCCCAGGGCATTCCCGTGTCCGAGGACTTCTTTGCCAAGGCCACCCGAGTGTTCGATCCGGGTGCCATCATGCAACTGGCCGGCAGCCTGTTCGCCAGCCTGAGCAACATGCTCACCAATGCCTTCTTCATCTTCCTGACCACCATCTTCATCCTGCTGGAGGTGCCGAGCTTTCCCGACAAGCTGCGGCAGATCAGCGCCACGGCGCAGCGCACCCTCGACAGCTTTCACGTCTTCGGCCAGGATCTGTTGCGCTATCTCGCCATCAAGACCACGGTGAGCCTGATCACGGGGGCGGCGGTGGGACTCTGGCTGGCGTTCCTGGGCGTGGACTTCGCCCTGCTGTGGGGTCTGCTGGCCTTTCTCTTCAACTTCGTGCCCAACATCGGCTCCATCATCGCGGCGATTCCGGCAGTGGTGCTGGCCCTGGTGCAGGGCGGTCTGCAACTGGCGCTCCTGACCGCGGGCGGCTATCTTACGGTGAACATCGTGATGGGCAACATCCTGGAGCCCAAGGTCATGGGGCATGGCCTCGGCCTGTCGGTGCTGGCGGTGTTCCTGTCGCTGATCTTCTGGGGCTGGGTGCTGGGCCCGGTGGGCATGCTGCTGTCGGTGCCCCTGACCATGTTCCTGAAGGTAGTGCTGGGCAGCCGGGAGGAGACCCGCTGGATCGCCATCCTGATCGGGCCGGGGGGGGAATCGCGACTCCCGCCTGCCGGCGGCTGAGCGCCCGCCGTCACCGGAATCAGCGACTCCGGGCCTGAGGGTTCTCCTCTGCCGTTACGTGCCAATCTCCTTGCCGGACGGCAAAAAGCCCGGGGAACCGGGCTTTGTCATGCCACCGGTGCCGCGCCCCCGCGGTTCAGGACGACTGCGCCGCCTGAAATTCCTCACACCAGTCATCGGCACCAAGATAGAGTTCGTTGTGCGCACACAGGCCATCCTGCTTGCGTACCGACGCCCGTCCGGAACTCAGGCAATTGAGCCCGGGGATCATGGCTTCCAGATAGTCGGGATCGTTGCGGAAATGGCAACAATAGGCACAACGGATTCGCGGATTGGCAGGGGGGTTCATGCTGGATCTCCCGATAAACCGGCCGGGGGCAGAAGACATGCCCCCGGCCCGATCGTCAGTGACTGAGACTTTGCCAGTAAGCGGCAAAGACGATGGTGGACAGGATGAAACCAAGTACCACATTCACCACCACACCCGTGGAGAAGGCCATGACCGGCTTGATCCCGGTACTGGCCAGTTCCCGGAACCGGGTCGTCAGGCCGATGCTGAAGAAGCAGAAGATGAAGGCCCAGGTCCGCAAGGCCTTGACCGGTCCGACCAGTTCGGGCTTCACGATCTTGTTGTAGTCGGCGAAGCTGTAGCCGCTGGAAATGACCGTGATGATCAGCGACGCGACAATGAAGCCGATGACGAACTTCGGGAAGCGCCACCAGATTTCTGCCGGATCGGGCTTGGTGCCGGCTTTCCGCTCCCAGCGGGTGGTGGCAATCAGCGCCAGAACGAAGGCCCAGATGCCGATCCAGATGTCCCGACCCACCACTTTCATGAGGGTGAAGCCCCAGACCGCATCGTCCGGTTGGCCCGGAATGCCCGGCACGTTGCCCGCCAGGTTGCCATAAGCCTGGGCAGCGGCGAAACCGGCCGCATCGGCGAATTCCGATGTCCCGATCCAGGCCCCAGCGACGCCCGTGTGCAGATGCAGGGCCCGGGAGACCAGCGGCAGGAAGAAGATCATGATGATGGCCCAGATGATCACCAGGGTAATGGCGATGGGGGCATGTTCCTTCTTGGCACCCACCGCGCCGGCGATGGCGATGGCACCAGACACCCCGCACACGGCCCCGCCCGCACCCAGCACGGCACACAGCCGGCGATCGAGGCCCAGTTTCTTCCCGACGAAGAAGATCACGAGGAAGGTGCTGATGGAGACGATGGAAGCCTGCACGATGGCGACCGGCCCGGCCCACACGATGAGGGTGAAAGGCAGGGTCGCGCCCAGCAGAACGATACCGATCTTGATGTAATACTCTACCCGGAACCCGGTATCCATCCAGCGCGGCAGGCCAAAGAAGTTGGAGATAATCATCCCCAGCACCAGGGCCACCAGCGGAGGTTCGAGGTTGTAATGATGGGCCTGGTCCCAGGCGCCGATCATGAAGATGATGATGGAGAAGATGTAGACGAAGATGAATGAGGGAATGTACTCCGACAGCTTGTATCCCATCACCCTGACGCTGATCATGAAGATCACCAGCCACAAGAGGAACTGGGAGAAATACTGTCCCAGATGATTGCTGAAATCCGTGGCCAGTTCAGCGGATGTGTGCCAGCGATGGGGCGTGATGGCGATCCATTTTATGCTCGATCCGTTGAGAAAGAACAGCACGGCCACCACAACGATGCCCAGCCCCACCCAGATGGCCCACCAGTCTTCCTTGAGATAGAGCTCCTTCCAGCCGACGTTTTTCACGCGCAGATCGTCGGCCTCTTCGTCCCATTCCTTCTGGGTTTCAGTCAGTTCCAGTTCGTCATTCTTGTTATTGCCCATATTTTCCTCCCACAACGTTCGCAACGGTGGATTGCCATGGCACCGGTCACGAATTGCGGCCGTGCCACGTATTCCGGATCTCGCGCCCGGATCCCGAAGCCGCGGGGCGAGGGCCGTGCCGGTGAGCCGGACAGACCGCTCGTGCCCTGATGCGGACACCGGATTGAAAATGGCGATGCCTCCCTGCATTGCACGCAGGCGGCCGAAAAACGGCGTTTTTCAACAGCCTGCGTCCCCGGACATTGCACCACGGCGGCTGACCTCGATGGGCCGATTCGCGATGTTGCGAATCCAGTCCACCTTCGAAACCCGGGATGGCGCGTCACGTTGTGCGCCTGTTCGATTACAGGACGAATCTGGCGGCGCATCTTGACCGATCTCCCCTACACCATGGCGATGGTTTTCGGGCGATCACCCACCCTGCCTGGCCAGCTTCACCCAGAGAATCGAATCCTTGGGTGCAATATCCGGGTTAGGGAAGAAACGATGGAGAGGGGGCATTTATTCCCCCAGGAGCGGATTTCCTGCCGCGCCGGTTTTCAGGCGGTACAAGGACGGCTCAGATGACGGGCCTGCACGAGCATGCGGGTCGCCAGGCCATCCAGCCCGGACCGTTCGCGGGTCAGGCGCCAGACGACCCCGGCGATCCCCGCCAGACGGTGGGGATCCATGCTCGGGCCGAGAAGGAGGTAGTGACCGTGTCCGGCATGCCAGTCATAGAACGTCACCGCCTGGAACCGGGTTCGCCGCAAGGGGGTGTCGTAAGTACGCGGCTCCCGGAAGACCACCAGACTGACCCGGCAACCATGGCGCCCAAGATAGCCGACATGCAGGCCGGTCGATTCACCGCTCTCGGTCGTCGTGATGCCATCGAAACGAAAACCCGCCCGGCCGAGGTCGGGAACGAACGGCGACCAGGAACGCAGATCGACCCGCTCGCCGTCCCGGTGGTGGTCGTGGGCGAGCGGGGTTGGCTGGACAAGGGAGGATTTCCAGGCCGCATGGGCGTTCAGGGCAGCCAGCCAGACGTCGTGATCGGGCACCGTGGCCCCGGGTTCGACCGGCCAGCGCCACCAGACGGCCATGACCAGCAGCAACAAGAGGCATCCCATGGCGCCAGCCCATGCCGGTGACAGACGACTTCTGCGGGTGACGGGTCGACGTGCAACCATGCCTCTGCGTCGGGAGACGCGGCGCAACCCGGCTTTCAGGGCCCGCAGTCTGGCCAACTCGCGCGCCAGTTCCGGATCCGTCCGCAGTGTCCGTTCGAGTGCGGCTCTGGCCCGGGGCGGGAGTTCTCCATCCAGGTACGCATTCAACTGTTCCCAACGGCTGGATCGATGCATGCAACGCTCCCGATTTCCGTTTTTCGTGGTTGAAAACACCGATTTTCGACACCGGATCGTGATGTAGAGGGTTACCTCACCCTTTTCATGACTCGCCGTCCTTGAAAAGGGGCCCGCGTTTTCCCTGCCCGCGGCGGGCATGGCCACAGCCGGTTATGAGCAGGAATCCGCTTCGTCTTCCACGAGCCTTTCCAGCATCCTGGCGCGGGCGCGACTGATCCGACTCATGACCGTTCCCTCGGGAATCCCGAGCATGCCGGCGGCTTCCCGGTAACTGTAACCGAGGATATCGACAAGGATGATGATTTCACAATGTTCCCGACTGAGATTCTCCAGCGCGTCTTCGATGCTCAGTTCGTCCAGCCATTGCTCCCGGTAATCGACGCTCAGGGAAGCGAGCGCGGCGGGGCCGGCCGAATCCTTGCGGGCACCGGATGTCGGCTCGTCCAGGCTGATGAATGAGTGTTGTTCGCGCCGGACTTCGTCCTGATGGAGATTGTGCAGGATGCGGAACAACCAGGAACGGTAAGCCGGTTCGTCTTCGGGGACCCGCTTGGCCGAAAGGGCCCGCAGAACACAGCTCTGTACCAGATCACAGGCCCGTTCACGTTGCCGCGTGAGACTGAGCGCATAGGCATACAGCCGATCCAGATACCCGAGAAACCGGCAGCGTGCGCTTTTCTTGTGAACGAACATCCGCATCCTGCTCACCCATCTGTGTCGGTTGCCTGAATGCGCCAGCCCGGATCTCACCGCATACAGAAAACGGTCATGGCCACAACTGCAACATGCTTATACCAAAATTCCGACACTACGGGAAAAAAATCCTTTTATTACAGTATTACAGTACATTCCAATGATCTGATTTCAGGCAAGTCCGCCATCCCCGCCTGCGTATTGGACCCGCGTTATTCCAGCCTCCGGCAGGCTTCGTTTGCGGTGCAACGGGGTTGGTAGGTCGAGTTGCGAACGGCCCGACAAGGGCGGGAGAAAACCGCCCGTCGCTTGCGACGCAAAGGGGGAGGGATTCACTCCCCAGACGGAGAGGATGTCTGCGCCTGCCCGCTGGCGGCCTGCTTCGACTGTCGGCGCACCAGGGCCAGCACGACATGGAAACCTTCCACCAGCTGCAACAGCAACGGGGCGAACCAAGCGCGGCCTGATTCGCCCAGCAGCCAGGGCATCAGGCTCAGCAGAGCGGGTCGCCATCGGCCTTCGCCGAGCAGACGCAGGGCAGGGCCGATGTCGAGGCCCGGATCGGCCTGGCGGAGGCGGGCCTTGGCCGTGGCGATGTCGAGGGTGGGATCCGCCGGGCGCCGCCCCTGGGTCACGGCCAGGAAACGCTGGCGGGCTTCATCGGGATTCAGCGGGTCAGCCATCGGGCGACACCGAGCAGCAGCAGGGCCAGCAACAGGGCCAGCAGGGACATGAGCAACGCGGTCACCGGGGGCGAGAACCAGCCGAGCAGCAACAGATAGATCCCCCACAGCAGAAAGGCCACGGCCACGCCGGCCACGAGCATGGCCAGCATCACGAACCCGAGGCCATAGCCCACGTTCATGGCATTGCGGCGCAGGGCCCGCCCCTCGGCTTCGAGCAAATCGAAGAAGGCGATGATGAAATCGGAAATGGTGGTCTTCACGTTGCCTGCTCCCTAAATAGACGTTCCAAATACCGAATCACTTAGGCAAGCGTGCCCGGTTCCAACACCGCCCTCTGAGACAGAGAGTCGTTTCGTGACACGCCGTGAATACCTCCATGTAGGCTCGACGGCCGCAGTCGCTTCGGGCGTCCTGCCCTCACGCGACACTTGTCCGTCCTGGACGTCGTCCCTGCGGCCGACGGTCACGAAACGACTCTCTGTCTCAGAGGGCTCAGTACGCATAATGAACCATGGTCTGGTATTTGGAACTTTCATTTAGCGAAACGCGCCGGTGATCCGGGCCAGCAGGTAACCGATACCGAAAGCAACGCCGACGCTGAGCAGCGGATGGGCCTCCACTTCTTGCGCCAGTTCACGGGCTGCCGTTTCGCTGCTGTCACGCAGTTCCTCGACCTTGCGGCGCAGGGCTTCCAGATCGGAGACTGCCTCGCCTTCGTTCCCGGTTTCACCGGCCTCGTTCGTACGGGACTGCAGCACCTGTTGCAGGCTGTCGTTCAGTGCCGCGACGTCCGCACGCAGGCTTTCGAAGGCCTGCCTGAGTTCATCCAGTTCATCCTGCGAAGTGGTGCGCGTGCTCATGGCTTCCTCCACCTTGGCTTCGTTGCAAGTTACGCCCGGGGGCGAGGAAGTGTCAAGCGAGGTGGCGAGGCAGGCGTGGGTCTCGCCAGGATGGACGGGTAGCGGGTGGCTGGGGGGCGGGTCGCCGGGAACGGCTTTGTGGTTTTGCCAGCAATCGGCTCCTCGCCACCCGCTACTGCAGATTCGCGGCGAGGGCGCCGCTCCTACGGGTGACGGGGACAGGCCGCGCAGGGTCGCGGCTTGCGCCGCGCCTGCAGGGAGATATGGAGCACGGGGTTCAGACGCCGCAGGTGCCGGTGTCCCAGCCGAAGAAGCGGCCGTGGACCTTGCGATAGAGCCAGACGCCGATGAAGATCCCGATGCCGGTGAACACGGCCGGCAGGGCACCCATGCCGAGCTGCACGAACACCAGGCTCGGGCAGGCGCCGGTGATGGCCCAGCCGAAGCCGAACAGCATGCTGCCGGGAATGGTGCCGGGCTGGATGATCTTGTGCTGTTTGGGGATCCGGCGGTTGAGGACCAGGTAGACCACCATGGTCAGCGCCACTGCCCCGGCAAAGGTATAGAGCATGCGCAGATCGGCGAAGATGAACATCTTGTGCAGCTCGTCGTAGTCGGCGAAGCCGATGCGGGTGAGCACACCGCCGAAGATGAGGCCGACGAGGCCGTAGGCCAGGTGCTGTTTGACGCGACGGGTATTCATCGGATCATCACCTCCATCAGCAGGGAGAGGAAGATGGCGCTGGCCATGAACACGGCCGTGGCCAGCAGGCTGGCCGGCAACAGGCGTGCACAGCCCGACAGACCGTGGCCGGAGGTGCAACCGCCGGCCATCTGGGTCCCGAAGCCGACCATCATGCCGCCCACCAGCAGGGCCAGCCAGACCTCCCAGAGGGAACCGAAGATCCGCGTATGGACATCGCTGAGATCGAGCCGCGGATGGAACTCGCCGGTGAACCACGAGACCAGAAAGGCCCCCACGAACATGCTCAGCAGGAACACCAGGTGCGCCGTCCAGGGTGTGGTGGATTCCAGCTCGTCGAGCGACGCCGTGGCGGCCGGTTCGGCTTCGTTGGTCGCAGATTCTGCCTGCAGCTCACGAATGGCATCCTCGCCGAACTCGGCCAGGGTCTCGGCCATGAGGGCGTTTTCCATGGCCTCGGTGTCTTCCACCAGGGCTTCCGCGGCCTCGAGCTGCTCGCGGTTCTCCTTCCAGGCCACCACCTTGGCCCAGCTTCCCGAGACGCCGAGCAGCCGACCGATCAGCAGCAGATAGAGGATGCTCACGCCCCCGAGTCCAATGGCGCCGAGCCACCAGGGCCAGTATTCCGTCATCGTCATGCCTCCGGGGCCTCAGGATGTGGCCGTCTTGAACGGATTGAGCTTGCGCAGGAAGGACACGATGCTCGACCCCTCCCTGTCCTCGGCCGAATCGCCGGCATTCGCCTCGCGCGGCGCCGGGCTGTCGTATTCCTCCGGGCTGTGGGCCTGCATGGCGGCATCGAGCCGGGCCACGCATTCGGCGTGGCCACCGGCTTTGGCCAGTTCAAGGGCCGTCTGGCCGGCCTTGTTGCGGCGGAAGGGGTTGGCGTTCTGCTCCAGAAGGAATTCGACGATGTCCACGTGCCCCAGGGTGGCGGCGGCCATCAGGGGCGTGGTGCCGTCACTGATGGTGGCTTCGGTCTTGGCCACGCCGGTCTTGTACATGGAGCGGATCAGCGGCAGGCGGTGCTTCTGGATGGCGTTGAACAGGGCGGCGGCGTTGATTTCGTCCTTGCTGCGCGGGGCGAGCTGCTTGCCGTTGGGCAGCAGGGTCAGCGGCACCGGCTTGCCCTCCGTGGACAGAACGTAACGGGCGCATTTCTCGAAGTTCCCCTCGCAGTAGTGCTGCTTCCAGAGCTTGAGCGCCGGTTCCATGGCCATCAGGGGATAAAGCTCACAGGATGAGGAGTGGCTGCAGGACATGGTTTCTCTCTCGTGGTCGAATAGGGTCAACGGCAACCGGCTTGGCGGTCGAGGGCTTTATGGTGTATCGGCAGAGACGGAGTGTGACTTTAGTCTCACCCGAATCGGCTCGATACTATTTTTGTATTATATTCAATGCGTTACTGAGTATATGACCAATTTCATATACGCACGGAATGGTATCAGGATGTGATTGGTATCACAAATCGAGGTGATTTGGGAAGGCGTTGGGCGTGGCCTCACCCGCCGGTGGCAGCGGAAGCATCGAGGGGCTGCATGATTCGCTGGATGTCGCGCAGACGACGCACCCAGGGGGACCACTTGCGCAAGGCCTCGGGAAGATTGCCGATGGCTGCCTTGGCCTCGCCCACGGTGGGATAGGCGCCGTACACCAGGGCGTACCAGTCCTGGCCTTCACGCCGGTTGCGGTAATAGCCGCCCTGCCCTTCCAGGCCGTTTTCGCGGTAGTAGCGATCGATGACGCGTCGATTGGTGCTGCTGGCCAGTTGCAGGGTGTAATGGCGGGGATTCTGGTGGCGGATCCAGTCGTCGGGCGTCACGAGCACCAGGGCCCGGGCCTGGGGCGCCGGCTTTACCGCCTGGGCATTGAGGCGCCGGTAGGCCTGGACCAGGCCATGACGGGCCGCCTGGCGCAGCCAGAAACGCACCTGCTCCGGATCGCCGCCCTGGCGATCGATGGCGATGGCCAGATCGTAGGCCGCCGCGGCATCGCCGTTCCGGGCTGGCGAGGTGAGCTGGTCGATGGCGGCGGTGAGATCGCCCTCCTCCAGTGCCGCGAGGGCTGGCGCCAGGGCCCCTGCCGCGTGCAGCGGACCGGGGAGCAGGGCCAGCAGAAACCAGACGAACCGGAGCCTGCGGTTCCGCTGACGGGTCGTTCCTCGACGCACTGCTGTTCGCATCCCTGTCTCTCCGATTCTCAGCAGACCTGGGGACAGGCTTGCTCGATTTCGAAGGCTCGACCGTGTAACAGACACAGCCACTCATGGAGCAACAGGTTGGACTGGCGCTTCTCGTCCGGCTGGTGCATGCAATCGTTGGGATAGGGATAACGACCGTGCAGGTGACGCTGATCCTGGTAGCGGATCACGTCGGCCACCCGGGCATCGTCGTAAAGGCGCACGTGGAAATCGAGCGCCTGGAGGTAGCCGCTGCCGTGCTGGACGTCCTGGCGCAGGGCCAGCACCTGGGTGTAGGGGCTGTTTTCGATCAGTGTCACGATCACCCGCTCCCCCTCGTGGCGGGCTACCGCCCGGGTGCCGGGGGACGCCTGCTGCAGGAAAGGCAGCAGCCGCCGCAGCAGGGCGTAGTTCTTCTCGTACACCCACATGGGGGTACGCTTGCGGATTTGCGGAATCGTGTGGCTCATGCTCGGTTTGAATCGGTTCGGGCGGTGTTTTCCTTTGCATCGGCCGTTGTGGCGATTGGCTTTAGCCGATGGGAAAACGGTTGCGGTTTGCCGAGTGTAGCGAGGGGAGGGCTTTTCGACAAGAATGGGGGTGCGACGGGGGCGGCACGCCTACGGGTGGGGGAAACGTCACGGGGCATATCGCGGCGGGGGCGCCGCTCCTGCGGGTAGGGAGGATACGTCGAGGGGAGTATCGCGGCTTGCGCCGCGCCTGCGGATGCGGGGAGGCAGGGTAGGAGCGGCGCCCCCGCCGCGATGGGGGCTGGTGAGTGGTTACAGCACGAGGACCGATTCGAGGCGTTCGAGGTCATTGACCACCTGCCAGGAGCCGCCACCCGATTCGACCCGTTCCTGCCAGGCGGCGAGGCGGTTGAGGTATTCGCGGGGGTCCACGTTGTCGGAGCGCAGCTTGGTGACGTTGAGGGCCACCACCTTGAAGCCGCCCAGTTGCAGGGGAATGTCGCGCACGTAGCCTTCCTTCAGATCCTCTTTGAGATCCGAGAAGATCAGGATGGTCTTGTGGCCGGCACGGGATTCGTTGAGCCATTCGATGGCCTGCAGCATGCCGCCGGTGATGTCGGTGTAGGCGCTGCCCTTCACCGTCTTGACGAAGTGATCGATCCGGTCCCGAAACTCCCGCTTCTGCTGGTTGGCGCGGCTGGGGCGATCATCGAAGGTGACCTTGGCGATGATGTCCTTCTCGCTGAAACTGCCGGTATCCACCCGGGCCACGGCGAAGGAGTCGCCGGGCTGCAGGTTGGCGAGGATGTAGTTGATCACCCGCTGGGCCTGTTTCAGCTCCTTCGTGTAGGTGCCGGAGGTGTCCATCAGCATGTAGACGCCGCGGGTCCGCGGGGTGTCGTCACCGCAGGCACTCAGCAGGGTGACGATCAGCAGCAGGCCCAGGAGATTGCACAGACGCCGGATCATGAGGCCACCTCCTGGAAGTCCTGCGACTTGTCGCCGGGCGGGGCCGCCGCCCGTTTCTGCTGGATCAGGCGCTCGATCCACAGGGGCGCGAAGATCACCAGATCGTAGAAATTGTTGAAGGCGACGCCGGCATAGCGCGCACCGTTGCCGAGCACCCGCAGCAGCCAGGCCAGGCTGCGCAGCAGGCCGACACCGATGAGCCCGATCACCGTGCGCAGGGAGTGGACGAAGGTCTCCAGCGGAATGGCCACGAACATCAGGGCGAAGGGCAGCACGAAGCCCATGCCCATCTGCGCGGCGGTGGTGATCCACAGGTAGGAGCTCTGGGTGAACTGGGCCGTCTCGTCGCCCCGCAGCAGGGCACGGGTGGCGGCATCCTCTTCCATCAGCAGTTCGCGCATGAAGGCCAGGCCCGCCTCGACGGTGGCCAGGAACAGCAGGATGAAGAAGAAGGTCCAGGCCATGCGCACCCGGGTCTTGTCGTTGAGGGCGCCGATTACCGGGAACAGGCGGGTGATGCGCAGGGCTTCCATGAGAAACAGCCCCATGGTCAGCTCCACCAGGATGATGACCAGGGCTGCCACGTTGTTGAGCGGGAAGCCCATGATCATGCTCGTGCCCCCCACCATTTCCGAGAGCGGGCGGGCGATGAGATGGAAGTTGATCAGCGCCCCGCCCACGGCGATGGCCAGCACGAAGGCGGAGATGAAGAACCGGGTCAGGGACGAGGACGAGAGCATGCGCACGGCGGAATCGCTCTGCTGGATGATGGCCTCGTAGTTCTCCATGTGCCGGTCGATGGCGGCGGAACGTTGCAGCAGGCTGGTGACGTTCTTGTCCACCTGGCCGAGGAGCTGCTTGAGCTTGCGCCAGTGGGGCATCATGCGGTTGAGGATGCGATGCCGCTCGTGGCTCTCCTTACGGTATTCCTCGATGGCCTTGATGCTGGCCTTGTTGAGGGACTGGTGGATGTCTTCCAGCACCCGGCCGACCATGGGATCGCCTTTCGAGGCGGGGATCTTGGCCACCGCCTCCACGGCCTTGACCCAGCCGGGCGGCGCCGGCGGCACCTCGATGCTGGCGTTGTAGTCCTCGTCGATCTTGAGGATCTCCTCGCTCAGATGACGGTGCAGGGCCGGATACTCGGCCAGATCCCGGCGCACGGTGGCATCGATGCGCTCGAATTCCCGCTCGATCTGCCGCTCGGTAGCTTCACGCCCCTGCTCCAGCAGCACCTCCCGGTTGCGCTGCTGCAGGCGCTGCTCGGCGCCGGTGACGGCGCGGGCGCTGAGGCGCATGGCGTTGTGCACCACGCGGGCGAGGGCGCTGATGGTGCGGTGGGCATGACTGCGCGCCAGGTACAGGACGACGGTGATGCCGATGAACCAGATGAGCCCGGACAGCAGGGGGCTGGGGGTGATCATGTAGATGCTCGAGACGGACATCGTGCTCTCCTCATGGTGGTACCGCCGGCCGGTGTGCCCCGGCTTGTCGAAGACCCATCATAGCGTTCACCGGCAACGGCAAACCGTGGCATGGATCACATTTGGTGTGGGATCGACAGCGGCGAAAGCGGACGGGGAACGCTGCCGGGCGAGCGCACCCTGCGGTTGCGCCGTTATTTCCTTACTTGCCAGTATAGTCGCTGAGGAAACCGCGCAGGCGATTGTGGGCCTGGCTCAGAAGCTGGCTGATCCGGGATTCGCTGACGCCGAGGATCTCGCCGATCTCGCGCAGGTTGAATTCCTCGTCGTAGTAGAGGCTCACCACCAGTTTCTCCCGTTCGGGCAGGGCCTCGATGGCTTCGATCAGGTTGTCGCGGAACTGTTCTTCCTGCAGGCCGTCGCAGGGGCCGGCGGCATGGGAGCGCCCGTCCAGGCCCAGGCCGTCCTCGTCCACGCCCAGATCGACGAAGCTGTGGATGCGGCAGGCGTTGGACTCCTGCAGGAGCCGGTGGTATTCCTCGAGGCTGATGTTCATCTCGGCGGCGATTTCCGAGGCCCGGGCCTCGCGCCCGGTGCGGTCCTCGATGCGCTTGACCACGTCGTGCAGTTCGCGGGCCTTGCGGTGCACCGACTTGGGCGCCCAGTCGTTGCGCCGCAGCTCGTCGAGCATGGCGCCGCGGATGCGGATGGTGGCGTAGGTCTCGAAACTGGCGCCCTGACTGGGATCGTACTGCTGCCAGGCGTCGAGCAGGCCGATCATGCCCACCTGGATGAGATCGTCCACCAGCACCGAGGCCGGCAGGCGGGCCTTGAGGTGATAGGCGATGCGCTGCACCAGGGGCGCGTGCTGTTCGATGAGGTCGTCGGCTTCGTGCGTCTTCTGTACGGGATACATGCTCTGGCTCGTCCTGCAGGGCCCGCCAGCCGGCTATGGCTGTCGGCGCGTGTCTCTCTGTGTCGACAGACCCGGGAAAAACTTGAGAACCCGGTCACCTTTTTCCGGGCCGCCGCCCGGGGAAGGGGCGCGGCCGTCCGTGGCAGATTCATTGCAGGATTCGTGCCGGAGGGCGGCAAGCCGGCCGGCGAAGTGAATAATTATCAGAAAAGACAGGGGATTACGGCCTTCACTCGGCGCGCGCGAGGGCCAGCAGGCGGGCGGCGATGCGCGGCAGCGGCAATTCCTCGTCGGCCGCGCCAATTCTTGCCGCCTCCCCCGGCATGCCCCAGACCACGGAGGTGCGTTCGTCCTGGATGAGGGTGGGCGCGCCGTTCTCGCGCATCTCCAGCAGGCCACGGGCGCCGTCGTCGCCCATGCCGGTGAGCAGCACGCCGATGGCGTTGGGGCCCACGTGCTGGGCCACTGCGCGGAACATCACGTCCACGCTCGGCTTGTGGCGGTTGACCGGCGGGCCGTCGTTGAGCCGGCACAGATAGCGGGCGCCGCTACGCTCCACCAGCAGGTGCCGATCGCCGGGCGCGATGTAGACGTGGCCCGGGAGGATCTGCTGGCCGTCGGCGGCCTCGCAGACGGTCATGGCCGAATGGCGATCCATGCGCGCCGCGAAGGGGGCGCTGAAGGCGGCCGGGATGTGCTGGCTGATCACGATGCCCGGCGCGTCGGCCGGCAGGGCCTCGAGGATCTCGCGGATCGCCTCGGTGCCGCCGGTGGAGGCGCCGATGGCGATGATCCGCTCGGTGGTGCGGAAGGTCCGCCGCCCGCCCCGGGCGATCACCGCATCGGCACTGAGCTTGGGATCCACGGCGGGCAGATCGTCTGGCGTGGCCTGCCGGCGGCGGGCCAGGCGGTCGGCCAGGGGCTGCACGTCCACCCGGGCGGCCATGGCCACCTTCTCGCGGATGGTGTCGGCGTATTCCTCGAGGCCCTGGGCCACGCCGATCTTCGGCTTGGAGACGAAGTCCACCGCGCCCAGCTCCAGGGCCTGCAGGGTGATCTCGGCCCCCTGCTCGGTAAGCGAAGAGATCATCACCACCGGCATGGGGCGCAGGCGCATGAGATTGCGCAGGAAGGTCACGCCGTCCATGCGCGGCATCTCCACGTCCAGGGTCAGCACGTCGGGATTGAGTTGCTTGATCTTCTCCCGGGCGTCGTAGGGATCCTTGGCGGTGCCGAGCACCTCGAAGCGGGGATCGGTGGCCAGAATTTCGCTCAGCACCTGGCGCACCAGGGCCGAGTCGTCGACGATCAGCACGCGGATCGGTTGCATGACTTCTCCTTCAGAACAGCTCCACGTCGCCGGTCACCGGCTGCTGCACCAGCTCCTCGCGGTAGTCCAGTTCGCGGCGGACGATGGTGTCGTTGTGCATGTGCCGCAGGCGCTTGACCCGGGCGCGGCCGGTGGCCGGGAAATACATGACCTTGCGCGGATGGATGTCGCCCGTGTCCTCGGCCACCAGCGTCAGCCCTTCGGTGCGGATATATTCGTGCACGAAGTCGATGTTGCGCCGGCCGATATCGAGGGTGCGCATGTTGCGGATGATCTGGCCACCGCCGAAGATCTTCACTTCCAGGTTCTCCCGCCGCCCGCCGTTTTTCAGGATCTCGTTGATGAGCTGTTCCATGGCATGGTTGCCGTAGCGGGTGGCCAGGCTGCCCGGCTGCAGCAGCCGCTCGCCCCCGCCGTCGTCGGGCAGCATGAAGTGGTTCATGCCGCCGATCCCGAACACCCGGTCGCGGATGCAGGCGGCCACGCAGGAGCCGAGCACGGTGACGATGGCCTCGTCGTGCAGGGTCACGTAAAACTGGCCCGGCAGGATCTTGGCCGCATACAGATGATGCACCTTGTCCCAGTAGCGGTTGATGTGTTCGAAACCGCGCAGACTGGTGGCGGGAGCGACGGGAGCCGGGCGGGCGGCCATGGCTATTTCACCTTCCGGTAGATGGTCTGGCCAAGCAGACGGAAGCGATCGCTGACCCGGTGCAGGGATTCGGAATGACCGATGAACAGATGCCCCCCGCTGGGCAGGTAATCGGCGAAACGATCGAACAGCACCCGCTGGGTCTCCTTGCTGAAGTAGATCACCACGTTGCGGCAGAAGATCAGATCGAAGGGCCCGCGCATGGGCCAGCTCTCCATCAGGTTCAGGGTCTTGAAGGTGATGATCTCGCGCAGGGCCGGCGCCATGCGCACCAGGTGGGCCTTGTCCCCCCTGCCCCGGCGCACCCAGCGCCTGAGCCGTTCGCGGCTCAGGCCCTCGACCCGTTCGGCGCGGTAGATGCCTTCCCGGGCGTGACTGACCACGTCGCTGTCGAGATCGGTGGCGAGGATCTTCGCGTCCCAGTCGTCGGGCACCGTTTCGCGCACCACCATGGCGATGGAATAGGGCTCCTCGCCCGTGGAGCAGCCGGCCGACCAGATCCGCAGGCGCCGCTGGCGCTTCTCGCGCAGCAGGGTCGGCAGGAGGGTCTGCTGCAGATAGTCGAAATGGTGGGCCTCGCGGAAGAAGGCGGTGAGATTGGTGGTCAGGGCATTGGTGAAGGCCACCATCTCCTCGGCGTCGCCGTCCAGCAGGCGGGCCAGGTAGTCGCCGAAGCTGCGCAGGCCCAGGGCCCGCAGGCGGCGGGCCAGGCGGCCATAGACCATGTCGCGCTTGGCGTCGGAGAGCACGATGCCGGTGCGCTCGCCGACCAGGCGGCGGATGGTCTCGAACTCGGCGTCACCGAGCTCGAACTCCCGTTCGCGCCCGGCAGCCGCCGCTGCCGAGGTGGTCATCTAGAACTCTTCCCACTCGTCGTCGTCCTCGGCCGGCGCGGCGGGGCGATGCGCCGGGCGCGGTGCCGGGGCCGCATCGGCCACCGCCTGGGCAGAAGCCGGGGCCGGCGCCGGGCGTGCAGGCGGTTCGGCGAAGTGCTCGTCGCCGGTCTTGAAGAAACCCACCAGCTCCATGAGCTGCCGGGCCTGCTCTTCCATCGACTCGGAGGCCGCCGCCGCCTCTTCCACCAGCGCGGCGTTCTGCTGGGTCATCTCGTCCATCTGCGAGACGGCCTTGTTGACTTCCTCGATGCCGCTCGACTGTTCCTGGCTGGCGGCGGCAATCTCGGCGATGATGTCGCTGACCTTGCGCACCGCCTCGACGATTTCGTTCAGGGTGCGGCCCGATTCGTCCACCAGCTTGGAGCCATCCTCCACCTTGTCCACGCTGTCGCTGATCAGGGCCTTGATCTCCTTGGCAGCCCCCGCGGAACGCTGGGCCAGGTTGCGCACCTCGCCGGCCACCACCGCGAAGCCGCGTCCCTGCTCGCCGGCGCGCGCCGCTTCCACCGCCGCGTTGAGGGCCAGCAGGTTGGTCTGGAAGGCGATTTCGTCGATCACGCCGATGATGTCGGCGATCTTGCGGCTCGACTGGTTGATGTCGGCCATCGCTTCCACGGCCTTGTTGACCACTTCGCCGCCCTTGCTGGCCTGTTCGCTGGCCGCGGCGGCAAGCTGGTTGGCCTGGCGGGCATTGTCGGCATTCTGGCGCACGGTGGAGGTCATCTGCTCCATGCTCGAGGCGGTCTCCTCGAGACTGGACGCCTGTTCCTCGGTGCGCTGGCTGAGATCCTGGTTGCCGCGCGAGATTTCACCGGCGCTGGCGGTGATGCTGCCGGCTGCCGTGATGATCTGCCCCACCATGCCCTTGAGGTTGTTGATGGAGCTGTTGATGGCATCCTGCAGTTCGGTGAACTCGCCCTGGAACTCGCCGTCCATGACGCGGGTCAGATCGCCCTCGGCCAGCCGCTTGAGGGCTTCCTTGCCGGCCTGCACCGGCTCGACGATGGCATCCATCAGCCGGTTGATGCTCATGGCCAGCTCCTGCATGAAGCCCTGGTAGTTGTCGGCGTCCAGCCGTTCGTCGAGGCGCCCTTCGATGGCGGCGTTGATCAGCCGTTCGATGGCCTGCTCGGCCTGGCGCTGTTCGGTGAGATCCTTCCACTCGACCATGTTGCCCATGTAGTTGCCGTCGGCATCGGTGACCATGGTGGCATTGACCTCGAAATCGAGATCGCCGACCTGGATGGCCGCGCGATACGGCAGGCGCGCCGGATCGGACAGCAGCACCCGCTGGTGTTCGGGATGCTTGTGGAACTGGTCGATGTTCTGACCCACCAGGTTGCGCGGATCCAGACTCGGCCAGGTCTTGCGCAGCTCGGGCAGGCGGTTCTCCAGCATCTGCACCACGGCCGGGTTGGCGTAGGTGATGTTCAGGTTCTCGTCACAGAGCATGATGTTGGTGGTGGCGCCGTCGATGGCCGACTTGAGGCGCATCACCTCCAGCTCGGAGGCGCGCTTCTCGGTCACGTCGTCCCATTCGAGGGTGTTGCCGATGTAGTTGCCGTCCAGATCGTGGATGGCGCCGACCCGGATGTGGAACACCAGCGGGCCCACCTGGATGTCGGTTTCGTAGGGCAGGTTGGCCGGATCCGACAGCAGCCGGCGCTGATGTGCCGGGTTCTTGTGGAAGATGTCGATACAGGTGCCGACGATGGCATCGGCATCGAACGCCGGGTACAGGCTCTTGAGGGTGTCCTCGTGGGACTTGAGCAGTTCCCGGGTGGTGTCGTTGATGTAGGTGATCACCAGATCCCGGTCGATCATCATGAACGCGGTCTGGGCGCTGTCGAGCGCCCGCTGCAGGCGGAAGGCTTCCTCTTCCTTGCGCCGGCGCTCGGTGTTGTCGTGCCACTGCACCACGTAACCGAGGCGGTTGCCCTCGGCATCGGCCAGCACCCGCGTTTCGTGCTCGAAGAGGAAGGGACCCGGCGTGATCACGCCCTTGCGCACCTCGCCCGGTTGCAGGGCATGCAGGATGCGCTTGATGGCCTCCGGATCCTTGTGATAGCGATGGATGCTGCCGCCGAGCACCATCTCGGCCTTGAACCCGGGCAGGTATTTGGCCAGCTCGTCTTCCAGTTCGGTCAGCACCTCGCGGGCCTGCCGGTTGACGAACACGATGTTCTCGTCGGCATCGGCAATCATGATGTTGATGGGCGCGTGTTCGAGGATCTGCTTGAGCACCTCGATGTCGCCGAGTATTTCGCCGCCCTGCGCGGCCGCGGCCGTTGCTGTCATGGGCATGGGTTCGTCCTCCTTTTCGTAGGCGCCGAGCATGGTCTCGGCGATCAGGTTCAGTGCCTCCCGCCAGGCCTTCTGCACGGGACGGGTCCAGGCGCGACCGGCGGCCTCGCCCATCACGTCGAGCAGGGTGTCGGCCACGGCGGCATAGTGTTCGGGCCGGGCGCCATAGCCCTGGTGGCGCGCGCCCATCTCCCGCAGGGCCTTGACCAGGGCGTCGGGCTTGCGCAGGTTGGCGGCCACCAGTTTCAGGGCGCCCGCCAGTTTCTGCTGCTGGCGCGCCGGGTTCGTGTTGGCGAACAGCGGTTTGACTTCGGGATGGCGGGCGAACAGCTCCTCGTAGAAGCGGCTCACCACCGTCTCCAGTTTGGGCTCGAGTTTGGCGAAGCTCTTCTCCAGGGTCTCCACGTCGAGCGGCAGGCCGTCCCCGGCCGGCGCCTTGCGAACGGCCTTGCGCTTTGCGGTGCGCCGGGTGGCGGCGGGCGCCGGTTCGTCGGCCGGCGGCGCCTCCTCGTTCATCCAGGCCAGCGGGTCGAAGCCCAGTTTCTGTTTCTTGGCAGTCATGTTCGCTCCTTGGAAAGAAAGTCAGCCACCGGAGAAGGAAATCCCGGCCAGGATTTCGTCCAGCATGCAGCAGCGGCTCGCCGCCACACGCGTCCGCCAGGGCCACTCGGTGACGCGGCGCTTGCGCGGACGCCGCAGACGTCGGGCCTTGTCGGGATCTGGGGCTGCACGTTCAGGCATGGCAAGGTGCCTCGCTGGTCATGGTCTGTCCCTGCCAGAGGTCCTCGGCCAGGGCCTGATAGTCCCGGGCGCCGTGGCTGCGGGCCTGGTATTCGAAAATGGTCTGGCCGAAGCCGGGGCTCTCGGCCAGCGCCACCGATTCGCGGATCGGCGTGCGCAGCACCCGGTCGGGAAAGTAGTCGAGGATCTTGTCGCGCACCTCGCGGGCCAGTCGCCGCCGCGCGTGGAAGCGGGTGAGCACCACCCACTTGCGGATCTCCCGATTCAGGGTGGACTCGATGTGTTCGAAGATGGCCATCAGCCGCGCCAGCCCCTGCAGGGAGAAGAAATCCCCGGCCACCGGAATCAGCACCTCGCGGCAGGCCAGCAGGGCGTTCATGCCCAGGATCCCCGACGAGGGTGGGCAGTCGATCAGCACGGCATCGTAGTCATCGGCCTCACCGAGGGTATCGCGCAACAAAAAGCCGCGACGGGCGCCGCCTTCCTGCAGGTGCTCCAGTTCACCCAGACGGCTGCCGGCGGGCAGCAGGTCGAGCCGTTCGCGCACCGGCAGGGTCCGCTCGGCCAGCGCCGCTTCGCCCAGCATCAGGCTGTCGACACCGGCCTGTTCGTGCAGCAGGGCACCGAAGCCGGCGGTGAGATGGGCCTGGGGATCGAGATCGATGGCCAGCACGCGCCGCCCCTGACGGGCCAGGGCATGGGCCAGGTTGAGGGTGGTGGTGGTCTTGCCCACCCCGCCCTTCTGGTTGATTACGGCCAGCATGCGCATGTTCCCCTGCCGTTCATTCGCCCAGGCTGTCCATCACCGCCAGTTCGCGGGAATTGAGCAGCCGATCCACGTCCAGCACGATCACCATCTTGTCCTCGACGCCGGCCAGGCCGGTGATGAACTCGCTCTCCACCGCGCCGCCGAAGTCGGGCGCCGGGCGGATCCGATCCTCGGGCAGGTTGTAGACATCGGAGACGGCATCCACCACGATCCCCATGATGCGCGTGCGGCTGCCGCTCTCCACCCGCAGCACGATGACCACCGTGAGCGGGCCGTACTCGAGCGGCGGCAGGCCGAAGCGCAGGCGCATGTCGATCACCGGCACGATGGTGCCGCGCAGGTTGATTACGCCACGGATGTAGTCGGGGGTGTTGGGGATGCCGGTGACCGAATCCCAGCCCTTGATCTCCTGCACGCGCAGGATGTCCACGCCGTATTCCTCGTCGGCCAGGGTGAAGGTCAGCACCTGGTCTTCGCTGCCGTCGCCCACCTCGCCGGTGAGGGCCGAATCGATCTGCATGGCTTCCATCTCGCTGCGTCTCCGTCAGGCCGCGCGGGTGGCATCACTGCCCGTCGCCCGCGTACGCGACAGGCCGATGAGGCCGGTGATGTCGAGGATCAGCGCCACGGTGCCATCGCCGAGGATGGTGGCGCCGGAGATGCCGTCCACCTTGCGGAAGTTGGTTTCCAGGCTCTTGATCACCACCTGCTGCTGGCCGAGCAGGTCGTCCACGAACAGGGCGATCTTGCTGCCCTCGCCTTCCACCACCACCAGCAGGCCGTCTTCCAGGCGGCGGGCCTCGGCCTGCACGCCGAACACTTCGGCCAGGTGCACGATGGGGATGTATTCGTCACGCAGGCAGTAGACCTGCGCCGCGCCGGTCACCGACTTGACGGCCTCGGGATCCACCTGCAGCGATTCGATGATGGCGATCAGCGGCACGATGTAGATTTCCTTGCCCACCCGCACGCTCTGGCCGTCGAGGATTGCCAGGGTCAGCGGCAGGCGAATGGTGAAGGTGGAGCCCTGGCCCGGCTCGCTGTGCACTTCCACCGTCCCGCCCAGAGCGCGGATGTTCTTGCGCACCACGTCCATGCCCACGCCGCGGCCCGAGACGTCCGACACCACCTCGGCGGTGGAGAAGCCGGGGGCGAAAATCAGATCGTGGATCTGTTCGTCGCTCAGGTGCTCGTCCGGGCCGACCAGGCCGTTCTCGATGGCCTTGGCCAGGATCCGATCCCGGTTGAGGCCGGCACCGTCGTCGCGGATCTCGATGACGATGTTGCCGCCTTCGTGGAAGGCATTGAGGTGGATGATGCCCGTTTCCGGCTTGCCCGCCGCGCGCCGCTGCTCGGGGGTTTCGATGCCGTGATCGAGTGAGTTGCGCACCAGATGCACCAGCGGATCGCCGATCTTCTCCATGACCGTCTTGTCCAGTTCCGTCTGTTCGCCGGACAGTTGCAGCTCCACCTGCTTGCCCAGCTTGGCGCCCAGGTCGTGGACCAGCCGCGGAAAGCGCTGGAAGGCGAAGCTGATGGGCAGCATGCGGATGCGCATGACGTTTTCCTGCAGCTCGCGGGTATTGCGTTCGAGCTGGGCCAGGCCGTCGCGCAGGCGCTCGATGTGCTCCGGCCCGAACTGTTCCGCTTCGCCGAGCTGACTGAGCATGGACTGGGTGATCACCAGCTCGCCCATCATGTTGATGAGTTCGTCGATCTTGTCGATGGCCACGCGGATGGAGCTGGCCTCGGCTGGCCGCGTCGGCTTCTTTGCCGGGGCGGACGCCGCCGGGGCGTCAGCCTTCGCCGCCGGCGATGGCGTAGCGGCGGCGGTCTCGGCCGGTGCCGAAGGCGTTTCAGGCGGCGCCGAATCGAGCGGGGTGATGGTCAGGTCGCAGTCGCCCTCCACCCAGTCGAACACCTCATCCACCGCTTCCCGGGCCACGTCGCCGCGCAGGGTGAGCGTCCAGCCGAGATAACAATCCTCCGGGGCGAGATTGGCCAGGGCCGGGAGGGCGTCGGTGTCGACCTCCACCTCGAGGTCGCCCAGCTCGGCCAGTTCACGGAACATGCGCACCGGATCGTTGCCGGTCTGCAGCAGGTGGGGATGGGGGCGGAAGCGGATCTGCCAGCCTGCCGCCGGGGCGCCGGGAGTCGCTTCGGTGGCGGCGGACGCGGCATCCCCGCCCCCGGCGGCGCCGAGCACGGCTTCGAGCTTCTGCCGGGAGGCGGCCACGGGGGCCGGATCCGGTTCCTCGCCGGCGCGCAGGGCGGTGAGCATGTCACGCAGCACGTCGACCGATTCGAGCAGCGGCGCGATGATCTCCGGGGTGACGGCCCGGCGGCCGTCGCGCATCTCGTCGAGGAGGGTTTCCAACACGTGGGTGTATTCGGCCACGCTGTCGAGGCCGAAGGTACCGCTACCGCCCTTGATGGAATGGGCGGCGCGGAAGATGCTATTGATGGTTTCCGGATCGTGGTTGCCCGATTCCAGATTGAGGAGCTCCTGCTCCATGGTCTCCAGGCCTTCGAAACTCTCCTCGTAGAAGGTTTCGAGAAACTGGGAAAGGTCGATGCTCATGGGGCGCCTCCCTGGCGATCGGCGTTCAGCCCAGCACCTTGCGGATGGTGGCCAGCAACTGATCGGGATTGAAGGGTTTGACGATCCAGCCGGTAGCGCCTGCCTGCTTGCCTTCCTGTTTCTTGTCGGCCGTGCTTTCGGTGGTGAGCATCAGGATCGGCGTGAACTTGAAGGCCGGCAGGCTGCGCAGCTCCCGGATCAGGGTGATCCCGTCCATGTTGGGCATGTTCACGTCGGAGATCACCAGGTCGAAGCGCTTGCCTTTCGCCTTGTTCAGGGCATCGACGCCATCGGTGGCTTCCACCACGTCGTGCCCGGCGCCCTTGAGGGTGAAGGCGACCATCTGTCGCATGGAGGCGGAATCGTCAACTGCCAGAATCGTAGCCATGGTTTCGTCTCGCTTGGAAGGTTCAGGAGTTCGGGGGTTCGGGAAGTTGCAGCACATCGGCCAGCGCCAGACGCGCTGCCGCCTCGTGCAGCGCGCCGGAGGTCTCCGCCCACTGCACGGGAATGTTCCGGCTGACCGCATCCAGGCAGCAGGCGGCCAGCAACTGCAGACCGGCGGTGTCGATGCGCTCCAGTTCCGCGGCGTGCAGTTCCAGCGCTGTACCGGCATCGAAGGCCTCGCACAGCTGGCGGTGGAAGTCCGCGACGGCGGCGATGTCCAGCGTCGACGGACATTGAATCGGCGTGCTCTCGGCCATGTCGTTTCCTGTCGGGCTGCCACCAAGACGCGGGTGGCTCAACCTATCCATCGGCCGCAGACTACCGGTCTTTAGGCATGACAACGGAAATTTTCATGACACGGTATGGTTACACATAGGTATCGAGCAATCCCTGCCCCCTGCGCACCGGCAACGCGCTCACCTCCCCCACTGCGTCGATGATCCCTTCCTCATCGCCCGGACCGCCGGCGCCAGCCGTGGCCTGGCGGCCGGCCTCTTCCCGGGCCGCCTGCTGCTGGAAGGATTCCTGCGAGACGTTCACGTCACCCAGGTTGAGACCGGCATCGGCGAACATCTCCCGCAGGCGGGGGGTCGCCGCTTCCAGGGCGTCACGCACGTGGGGATTGTGGGTGACGAAGTGGACGGTGGCATGGTCCTTGTTGACCATCACCTTCACGTCGAGGCTGCCCAGTTCCGGCGGATCGAGGCGGATCTCCGCCGATTGCAGTTGCTGGCCCACCATCCAGTGCAGCCGTTCGCCGACGGCCTGGCTCCATTGGGGATGCTGCGGCGGCACGGTGATGGCCGGTGCCTGGGGCAGGCCCCGGTCACCACCGGCGAGCGCATGGGCCGGCAGGGGGGCGACCGCGGCCATGTCGGCGCGGTGGCCGTGGTTCGTGGCCATGGCGCCCTGCACGTCGGTCGGAGTGGCGGCCAGGATTTCGAGGCGGCGGGCGAAGGCCGGATCGGGCATCGGCACGCTGCCGTCGTCGCCCTGCAGGCGGGTCCGGGCGGCCAGCAGTTGCACATGGGCCTGGGTGGTGTCGTTTGCGCCCTCGCCTTCCACGGCGGCCAGCAGCAGGGAGGGCGGCTGGGCGTTCCCGGCGGCGGGCGCCGGCGTGGGAGTGGCCGGCTCGCCGACCAGGAAGAAGCCGTTCCAGGCCATGGGCAGGCCGCCATCGTCCGGCAGATCCTTGCCGGGTTGCGGCAAGGGGGCCAGCGGATTTGCCGCCGCCGTCAGCGGCAGCATTTCGAGCATCGTTCCCTCGGGCGCCGCCAGGGCGGCGTCGAGCAGCCCCTCGAAAGGCGGACGCTCGTCGCCGCCCGGCGCCGCGCCGCCCGCGGAGACGGGAACGGGACCGGAGGGAGACACGCCCTGCTGGCCGGAAGCCGTTGCCGGCCGGGCTTGGCCGCTGGACTGGGGTACAGGAAGGGTATCTGACATGACGCCACACCATCGTCTCGGTTGCCTGTGTTGCCGGGACAGCTGCAAGGCGTGTGCCAGACGTGGGTTCGGAGCCTTATTACCAGCACCGCACCAAAACCGTGATCCAGTTCACAAGATTCATCCTACGGACTTGCTAATCTGAATGTGGTTTCCGCAGGGCGAAACCGCCGACCCCGCATCCCGACACAGGCCATGGACCGGCACGCACGCCCCTTCCCGTGGCCGAAATTTCAAGGAGGAAGATCGCGATGACTGACACCCCCGTCAACCCGGCCTACGCCCGCATCCACCGGGGCGAGTGCCTGGAAGTGCCCCTCGGCGCCGGCACGCAGAAAGGCCGCAACCGGGAGCTGGTCATGCCCTCCCGGGGCACCGGCAAGTTTTTCCTCAAGTACAAGGACACCCGCTTCACCTGGTACAGCCTGCCCCTTGGCAAGGTTGCCACGCGAGGGCGGGACGAAGCCCCCACCCCCGAGAAGAACGTCCTCGTGCCCGTCCTGCCGCGGGTCTACACCACCCCCGAGCCGGACCCGGCGAAATGCGCCGTGCCCCGCGCCCCCGGCTGGCTCTACATCTTCAAGGGCGGCTACCTCTGGCGCGAACTCGAAGTGCTGCCCCAGGGCCGGTTCCGTGACGTCAACCTGCACAAGTACGCCGGCCGGGACGTGCGCCCCGCCACCGTCGAGAAGGACGACCGGATCCTCCTGCCCTACCGCCTCGACGACGTGGAGCAGGACATCCGCATGGCCTACGCCGACGTGCAATGGTCCTGGGCCCGGATCAACATGCTCGGCGGCATGGATCCGGACGACTTCCGCCTCCATCCCGACCACCTGCCGCCCATGCCCGAAGATCAGGGCTACACGCAGGACGTGATCGCCGAACA